>TARA_R100000808_G_scaffold4949_1_pt1 | contig 16121 bp, 36 predicted proteins | sample TARA_R100000808 | Tara Oceans TARA_R100000808 (sample SAMEA2622852) | marine metagenome | biome: marine biome (ENVO:00000447); feature: marine epipelagic mixed layer (ENVO:xxxxxxxxx); material: "saline water (ENVO:00002010), including plankton (ENVO:xxxxxxxx)" | depth 140 m | reverse complement strand
TATTTAATTAACTTTAACTCAATAAATATTGATTGGTCTTTATGTCCAACACAACCAAATACAACAGCTGGAATTAAGAGATATATTGAAACAAGAACTCGCATGGGTGGATTTCTTGATGCATTTTTCTCAAATGATTTAGGTTCAGCAATATCTAAAGCAGATAGTGATAACTCACAAATATTTAACCAATTATATGTATTTATGTATAACCATTTGCCACCAGTATGTTACGGAAGTAAAGAAAATGTAGATGCTTGGGTAGATGGTACATTCTTTTTAAACAGGAGATATTAAAAATGTCAGAAATAAATTCGCTAGAAGATTGTTATGAATATATTGGAGACGGTCATGCTCTCCGAAGATTAGGACTCGTAGAAGATATATGTATTTTCTTAAATAGATTCTTAGAATTAAAAGGTGCTAAGAGAATTTCTATTGAGCAAATTCCTTATGATCATACTAAAGGAATGACTCACCTTCCAGAATCTAAATACGATCTACATTCTTTTGATAATGATTTTACAGGATGTGCAGTAGTTAAAAGTGAATATATTGGTTGGTGGTTATGCGATCAATTAGGAGTATCGTATGAGCAAAAAATGGGAAGAGGATTTCAAGCTAGAGAATGTCTTGAGCAAATACAAAAATTTATTAAAGAGCATGAAGAATCTAAGGTAGGTAATTAAAATGTCACAATTTTATGGGTTGATGAAAGATTATAATGCGAAAAATTCTACTGTTACTAGAACAGGACACAAAACTTATGGGATGACTCAGGAGATTTGGTCTTGGCAAGGATCAATTAGAACTAGAGTTTGGACTACTAAAAATAATGTCAACATGTTTAAAGTAGAACTAATTAAACATCCTCAAACTGGTCAAGGGATAGAAATAGAATTAGCTAGAGGAACATTGGATGGAAAAAATGTCAAACTACATTCTCTAGAAGAATTTAATCTACTTACAGGCGAGGAAACTACATGGAAATTATCTGAATTTGTTCAGTAGTTTTCCATTGGACTGAATACATATTAGCAGGTTTTTATGGGGGTTCTTGACATTTCCTCCTTTGGTTTCCTGTTGATTGTCGCAAGGTCAGCCATCTGGATAAACGTGAAAGCCAGATTCCTATTCTTATTTAATTAAAAGGAATATTTATTATGAATTTACAGAATTTATGGGACAAGTATGATAATCCATGCACAATTCATTCTAGGTGCGATGGAGATGATAAAGAAATGTGTCGCAATGAAAAAGATCATTGTTATTGCGTTGGAGGAATTTTAGCAATACACAATTTAGAATTCCTTAAAGAAAGGAATGAAGATTTATATTTTCTTTACTTTGATGATATTGCATTTCCTAATGTAAACGAATTAACAAATGTGATAACAAATATATTTGATGTTCCAAATAATGATGAACATCTAGACACAATAAGTTTCTACGCAACTAAAATTATTAGTTTTAATGATAATAAAGATTTTGATATATCTAGGCATTATGTAGAAAAATTATTTAACTCTTATCCATATCTAGGTGAACCCCTTGGATAAAGATAGATTAATCGCAATAGCAAAAGAAGGTGCTGAATCAAACTTTCTAAAAATAGATAAAGATTTACCACCAATTGTTTTAACTCTTGATTCAGAAGGTGATGTAAAAATTTCTATTATTAAGGCAGAGAACGAAAAAGAATTAAGCGATAAATTAAGGGACTTACTTTGGGATAACAAAAGCATTGAGTATGTATTTATTAGCAATGCTAGTGCAACAAAGTTTGCAGATAAGGCTAGAGAATTAGGGAATGTTTTTGAGATGGCAGATGAAGATCGTATGGATATTTTATTTGTTGTTTACATTAAAAACAGTTCAATTGTGGAAAGCCATTATGCCATTGTTGAGAACAGAAAAGATATTTCAGAGTGGGAGAAAAAGCCAATAGATGTATTAGGAAACGCTTTAGTTAAGGAATGGTAAATAGATATGGAAAATAAATATAAAAACTCAACTTTAATGTTAAGTGAAGGTCAAACGGATTTATTACTTGACTATGTTATTGATCGTATGGAATCAAAAGAATTTGTAGAACGAGTTAGAGAGTCGTTACTTAAAGAATGGAAAGAAAATAAATATTTACTTACAACATTATGGGAAATATTTTTAAACGATAAATCAAAAAAGGAAATGTCAGATGAATGAGGAATACAAAAGAGCTTTAAAGAATAGAAAACAATGGAGTCAGCTTTATCAGAACGAGGATTTCATGAACGAATTAGAGTTCAGAATTAAAGCTGTGTCCCATGCAAATGAAGAAGGTAAAAGACTGTACCAAAAGCATAAAGAGACACCAGATTTTATCAATGATTCTATTACTCTTAACAAACAAGAGTTTCTTAGGTTAATAGTAGAGATAGAAGCATGTGATGACATATTGCCTAGAGCATATGAAAACTTTAAAAAAGCATTAGCTAAGTTAGATTTAATTTATCTTAAATTATATGAAGAGTTTGGTGATCAAAAGGAATTTACGGAAGGGGGAGATTTAAATGGTAAATGAAGAAGAGATACTTACTACAATTTATAGCGTTAAGTGTATTAAGTGTGGATTACATTTTAATATCTACACTTGGCATCCAGAGAAACATAATATTAATTCAATCTTTTGTCCTGAGTGTGGACAACATGAAGGTTCTTTTATTTTATGGAGAACGGATATCTCTGATCCAATATTTAGACACGTACCATATTTTGATAAAGAGAAAAAAAGTAGTGCAAGTCTAGTAGGTTTTCCTACATAAATTAAAGGTGTAACAATGAATGAAAACCCATCACTACATTTCTATTGCCAGACTACTGAAAATCCCATCTCTATATTATTCCGAAGAGATGAGGAAGGGTTAGCGATAGCAGATTTTTATATGGAAAATGATCCACAACCATTAATGTCTATACCAAGAGACGTTTTAATTATAGCTGTGGAGCAGGGTCAATACGATCAAATAAATTAAAGAGGTTTTAAATAATGCCACCAGAAAAAATGCCAAGATGTTTTGACTGCGATAAGACTATTAAGCAGTCTGATTTATATCATCTAGTGTACGTACATGAAGAAATTGAAAACATGGAAATGTTTCCTCACTACACAAATAAAGTAAGGAAGTCTCCAATGAATAGTCCACAATTCTGTTGTGATTGTATGGGTCACGATCTTGGTGAATGTATAAAAGAGAGAGCAAGACAGAAATATTATGAAGAGTTTAAACAAGCAATAGTTAGAAGTTCTGGAGGAATATCCAGAGCAGGATTCTTAGGAGGAATTTAAATGGAAATCAAATCAAAAGAAACAATAACAATAGACCTGACTCCAGAGTATACAACTTTATTTGCTAGGGCAATAGCAATAGTTGATATGTATTTAGAAGAAGATCAAAGTAAAGACTTTGTTATTACTTTGCTTGAGTATGGAAAAAGACTTCATAACACTAAAGATATTTGTCCTGACCCTTTACATATTAATCCTGATATGCCAAGAGTTTGGAATGATCCTTACTTAACATAATGAATACTCCAACATTTGATTGCAGTATATGTAAAGGTAATTATTCTGTACGCATGACCTATTATCGTGGAAGAAATATTTGTGGTTGGTGTGGATATGAAATTGAATTCGGAGTGCCAACAACAGATTTTAAAAAGTTAATAGGTTTAACCAGAATGATTACATCAGTAAACATTGAGGACGGTGTAGATGAGTAAATGAATATAACTTACATAAAGTAAGTAGTTAAGAGAGAAAAAAGAATCACTACTTATATTAAATAAGGTCGATATAAACATCATAACTACTGGAGAGATAGTGAGATGGCAAGTATAAAAGAACAGTACGAAAACGTAGATATTACGATGGACAATGGATTAACTGCTACCGCAGGAAGTTCGTTACATAGAGTCATTGTTAACATGATGACTAAAGAGGCTGAAGCAAAACAGCAAGAGAAAGTAGACGGCTATACAGCAAGTCTTAAATCTCATGTTGATCAGATAGAAGGTCTTAGTGACGACTCTATCGTTGAAGCGTTTGTCTTAGTTAAGAACGGTGATGGATTTGAAGTCACAGCTGTGGACAACGCTAAGAAAATTGTAGTCAAGAAGTATCTACGGAAAGCTACAAAAGAAGAGTAACTCCGTACTCTCACCAGAGGAATGAATTAATTTTTGTTCCTCTGGTTTAATACTTTAACCTATGAAATGCTATTCATGAATAGATTGGCACTCAAATGGGTCGCATAGTGATTGCTTAGTGAAATCGCTACATGATACAATTAAAGTCCTACGGAGAAATTAAGTGAATTTGCAACCTACAAAATTAGATAATTTTATTGGACAAGACAGAATTAAAAAAGCTGTCTCTGTCTCTATACAAGCAAGTAAGAAAAGGAAACAAGCATTTCCACATATATTAATTTATGGAGGAAGTGGTTTAGGAAAAACAACTTTAGCTAACATTATTGCTAATGAATGTAAGTCTTATTGCTCAACATTTTTAGCATCCGTATTAGAATCTCACGAACCTGTTTATACAGCATTAAAATCAATGCAACGTAATGATTTCTTATTTATAGATGAGGTTCATGCCTTACCTAAAAAATTACAAGAAACTCTTTATACAGCAATGACTGATAAGAAAATTGAAACTACTATTAATGGTTATAGATATACTCATAACATTAATGATTTCACATGTATGTCAGCTACTACAGAGATAGGTTCTTTAACACCACCGTTTCGTGAGAGATTTGGATTCATTATTGGATTAGATAAATATACTGATTCAGAAATGCAAACAATAGTTTCTATGTATACAGACAAATTAAAATTTAAACATACTAAAGAAGCTATAAAAATAATTGCAGGAGCATCTAGGCTCAATCCCAGAACTGCAACAAGAATTATAGATCGTTGTGCAGATACTGCTGTAGTTTCAAAAAGTAAATCAATAAACGAATCTATTGTGCTTGAAACATTAGATTATTTACAGATCGATACAAGTGGATTAACTTACTATGATTTTGTAATTCTTAGAATGTTACAAGAAAGATTTAGAATGATGCCAACAGGTTTAAGCAATCTTGCTTTAACTGCAAACATAGATGAAAAAGATTTAACTAATATGTATGAGCCTTTCTTAGTGGAACACAATCTCATAGAGAGAACTCCAAGAGGAAGGGTTATAACTCAAGAAGGAATAATAGCTTATGCAAACTACCGTAAGAAAAACAAATAAGATGCTAATGATGGAATACAAGTTTGATAATGCTATTGAAGATATTCTTATAAATGCATTAGTTGAATCACGTGGGGAACAGAAAGAAGCAAGTTCCACTCTAGATATTTCAGAAGCATCGTTCTCCAGATGGATACAACAATTAGGTTTGGATAAAAAGGTTTCGACTATTCGTAAAAAGAATGGACTTCCCCCAACACCTAGAGACTTACACATTGAAACAGAGAGTGGAAAAGAATTAATAGAGATAGCCGTTGTATCAAGATGTAGTGAGTGTGATAAGAAATACGAAGATCTGATATCTCACAAGGTCACAGGTATAACAAGTAAAAACAATCAAGTAATAGCTGTTGTTAGAGATGAACTAAATAGAAAACATTGGTTCTCTCTTAATATGTCAAAGATAGAATAACGCTCCTATCTTACTAATATATATGAAAGGTGGCAGACCTTCTTTTCCTGCCATCCTGTATACAACATACAAGAAACCATATCTAGGGGGTCAACGCTTATATGTCAAGTGGGTACGATAGTAACGTCTTGTTAATCAGAGATTTATCAGACGAAATTTTTAATTTAGAAGATGAGAAGAGTCGAATAACTGCAAGAATAAGAGAAATAGATTCAGAAATCTTAGGATTGCTTACAGATTTTTACAGCTTATCAGAGGCATCAGATAGATTAGATAAAAGTCCACAAACTTTATTACGAGGAATTAACGCTAAGAGATATACAGGTGTTAATTATGGTGGACGATGGTATATCAAGAGGTCAGAAGTTACAGATGAAGCAGAAATAAAAAGAAGATTAGAAAGGGGTATTTAATGGCTGATGAAATTAACTGGGATATTAATATAGAGGATATGCCTACAGAAGATGTCAATGAGTGGGAATTTAATTTAAGACCTGCTAATGACAAAGGTGAAAGCGATATTATTCAAGGTCGAGTTGATCCTTCCCTTGGAAGAGTTATAGATGAATTAATACAAGAATCAAAAGGAAGTGGATTACCTCTAAAAACTAGAGCAGACTTTGTTCGATTAGCTGTATTTAGATGTGCAGGTCAATTGCAAAGATATCTTAGTAGTCAGAATGAGAGCATTACTCATTACTTACTATTGGAAAAACAAGCAATGGCTGAAGCACAGAAATCAGCCATGTTAGAGAGAGTATTAACTTCTGTACAGAGTTTAACGAAAGGTTTGATAGTTTTATCAGCTGATCATAGAAAAGATTGGACTGAGATCAATAAAAGAATTACTGCGTTCTTAAAACCTGTTATGGATATGAGGGTTTCTGATCCATTCCTATCTAAGTTATATGTTACTGAATTGTTTGAGTATAGCAGATTTAAAGACATATTAGAAAAGTTAAAAGAAAACAAAAGCATCAGTAGAGTTATAAGTGAGGCAGAGAAATTTTATGAATCCTAAAGACTATGGATTGCCTTATGAAGAGTTAAGGGATGGTCAGATTAAGGCACTAGAATGGATAGAGAATGAAGAGTGGTTATCAAAAAGAGAAGAGAATAAAGTAAAAGTTATTGAGGCTCCAACTGGAACTGGTAAGACTGGACTTGTTCTATCTCTTTCTGCAAAGAATCCACATGCAAGAGTTTTAGTTTTATGTGCAACAAAATTGGAACAGGAACAGTACGAGAATAATGTAACAAGTGAGTACAAGGGTTTTATATCTGTTAAGGGTAGAAATAACTATCATTGCCATTTAGATAACCCTAATGCAGATAAAGAATGTTCTGATAGTGCTTGCTTTGAAGTTCATGTTGATCAAGCTAAGTGTACTGTTAAAACAGAAAAGGGTAAGAAGTTTCAATGCCCTATACGAAATGAATGTGCATACTTCCAACAACTTGATGGTATTAAAAGTGCAAGAGTTGTAGTTACAAACTATGCCTACGCTTTAAATATGTTGAACTTTAATCCTGATAGATTTGGAAGGTTTGATTTAATAGTTTCTGATGAAGGACATGTTCTAGATGAAATGCTAGAACAGTTTATCCAAGTCAAACTATGGGAAAGACAAATGGATAGATTATATGGAATGAATCTACCTAGATACGATACTGTTCCTCAATGGCAAAGGTGGTGTGAAGATAGACGTTATGCAATAGATTCTTTATATAAATCTACTCATGACATTCCACCAAATGAAATGACTAAAGATGAAATTACTTTAGCTAAGAGAGCAGAAACTGTAAAAGATTCTTTTGACATTATTAAGAATATGGAATCCGATTGGGTTGTTGAACAGGATAAGAGTGCTGTTGAGTTTAAGCCTGTTTGGGTAACAAGTAAAAGTAAGGAAGTATTATTTAATCACTCTCCTAGACATATTGTTATGAGTGGAACTATTCCATCAGGAACAGAACTTGCAAAGAAGGTAGGCATCTCTCACAGGGAGTTTAAATTTCACAGATTACCTTATACGTTTCCTGTAGAGAACAGACCTATTATTTTAAAACCTGTTGCTTCAATGAACGCTAAGAATATTGATTTAAACTTACCAGTTATTGTTAACGCGATTGATCAACTAATAGAACAGAACTTAGATAAGAAGATATTAATACATACTGTTAATTACAAGATTGCACAGTATCTAGAAAAAAGGAGTAAGTATAAAGAGTATTTATTTACACACAATAGTAGAAACAGGATATGGGTATTAGAACGCTTTAAACAGGCTACTGCACCTGCCATATTAGTTTCTCCATCCTTTGATAAAGCAGTTGATCTGCCTGACAAAGAATGTGAGTTAGTGATTGTGGCAAAGCTACCTTATCCATATCTCGGATCTAAAGTTATGCAAAAAAGATTAAAAGAAAGCAGGAGGTATTACGATCATGAAACATTGGCTACCCTGATCCAAATGGCAGGGAGAGGCGTTAGGAGCGAGACTGATATATGTCCTACAATCATTCTCGATTCTGGTGCTTCTACGTTTTTAAAAAGATGTAGGACACAAGGCTTAATACCAGAAGGTATTGAGAAAGCAATAGTAGGTTTATAGAAATGGTTTCAGAAATTAACTGGGGAGAACCCATAGAAAATTTTCCAACTGGTGGTTGGGATAACTTTGACGGAGTGATAGATACAATTGAATATGAGCAGGGAAATTTTGGTATGCAAATTCATATCGTTATTCAACCAGAAGAATACGAGTATGAAGCCAGAGGAATGACTTATGATCCTGACTCTCCTTCAATAGTACAGAACTGGTACGGAATGGGTGGAGACACTAATACTTATCAGGTTTCTGAAGATGGTTATTCCGTAATTGGTCCTCAACCTAATCAGAGAACTAGAGCAGTCAGACTTATAAAGGGTATTATTCAACACTCTAATAAGAACCTTAAAGGTGGAAATATACAGCCACTAGAGGGTGCTTTGGTACATTGGAAGAATACTCCTGACGGTGGTAGGAATCCAGAAACAGGACAAGTAAATAAAGATACAACTCATTACTATCCTGTATCACCACCTGTAGGAGCAAAAGGCTCTACTTTAGACGCAGGAAAAGTAGAAGAGGCACACGCTTTATTAGCATTAATTATGGGAGATAACGAAACTGTTAGAATAAGACAGATTCCACAATTGGCTTTAGAGCATGAAGAAGAATTTGGTTCAGACGTTGTAAAACTGGTAGCTGACCCCAAAGTAGTTGAATCAGCAATCAGAGCAGAGATTGTAGAGAGAGTAGACGAAAGAACCATAGGACGTATTTAATAAAATAGGAGCAGAGTAGATAAGAAAAAATTCTTGGATTCAAACACTCCGATGTGACGTTGACTTGTCCGTTACTACTTATCTAAAAAGGTGCATAACTCCGTACACAGGTGAACTAGCACCGTTCTCTGTTCCTTAAAGAAATAATTGGGAGTGAGGTAGTTAGAGTTTCAAATGGTGGTATCTCTAACTAAAAAGGGTGGTTTTTACCTTAGTCATTTTGGGTTCCTTCCCCATCCGTTCCTCACTCCCTGTTAAGAGAGAGAATTATGAAAGCTGAGAGAGTGGAACAACAAGAACTGTTGTGGGATAACAAATTAAAATTATCTTACGAAAGCAACGAACGAACAGGAGTACATGTATCTGACTTATTACTTTGTTTAAGACAAACAGCATTGTCAAAACAATTTAAACCTAAGTGGGACTCACAAACTCTGTATCGTTTTACTATGGGAAGGTCACTAGAAAAAGTTTTCTTTAGTGATCTCATGCCTGTAGCTACACAAGAATTAGAAGTTGAATTAGACGGTATCGTTGGTCATATAGACTTTGGTGCTGACCCTATCGACTATGAATGTAAGCTAACTTGGAGTAGACCACCAACAAATACTGAAAAGTTATTTGAAGATAAATTCTGGTGGGTAGAACAAGCAGGTGCTTACACCTATATGCGTAATAGAACTGAGATGAACTTTGTAGTTTGTTTCTTAAACCCTATTCCTAAACTTATGTGCTATCACCTTGAATGGGATGAGTATGAATTAGAAGAGTTATGGTCTAGGTTGCAAGAGAATAAAGAATACTTAGCAGTAAAAAATATGAAAGAAGAATTACCAATGAAAACTCCTTTTACATGGTTATGTAGAGGATGTGCATATAAGGAAGTGTGCGATGACGCAGTTTAAAGAAAAGAATTGTGGACGTTGTAAAAAGAATGTTGTGTATAACCCTTGGTTAACCTATCACGAAAAAGGTATTCCTATATGTAAAGACTGTATAGAAAGAAGAATAAATCCAATGAGGAAATCGATGGGACAGTTTCCTGTTCCTATCCATCCAGAATCTTACGGAGAGAGTAATGAACAATTTTGAATCGTTAGAACAATATTTAGAAAATAGACGCAGAATCATTATGAGTGTTTGGGCATCTACTGGAGTAGGAAAAAGCTACTTTGGATTAACCGCACCTAAACCAATTTACTTCCTTAGTTTAGAACCAGAAGGTCCATACTGGAGTTTACAAACTGCATTAGATAATAAGACTATCTCGAATGAAGATGTAAAGATAGATGAAGTTATTAGAAGTGCATTAGCAACAGATGATATTCCTTTGGTAAGAACTTTAGTAGAAGAAACAAAGATATATCGATATATGAAACAGGTTATAGAAGATGTTATTGCTGAAGGTGATGACAATGGAACTCTTGTTATAGATACAGGAACTACTTGGAATCAAATGATGCAAGAAGTAGAAATGGAAGAAATTAATAGAAAGCGTAAGAGTCAGGGTAGAGATTTATTCCCATTTGATTATCGTTATGCAAATAAAGCTATGAAGAGTTCTATAGATGCAATAAGGAATTCTAACTTAAATTGTATTATCACTCATCATGGTTCTAGTGTTTATAACGCTAAAGGTGAGAAAACTACTAGAACTGAGATATCAGGTAATAATCAGTTGCCTCAATGGGTTGACGTACAAATACAACTTAGATATTCCTCTGAATCTAAAGAGAGATATGCAATTGTTGAAAAGTGCCGTATTGATGTAAATAAGATCGGAGAAGAAATAGATGACCCTACCTTTGACAAAGTAATAGAAGTTATAGGCGGATAATTATGGATAACAGAAATCTTCAACCTAATTCATGGGTACAAGCAGATAAAATACGAGCAATATGTGCAGAGAGTCCTTATATAACTTTAGCTGATATAGCAAAGCAATTAGGTATAAGTAGACAAAGAGTACATCAGGTTATTGAAAGAAATAATAAGTTAGGAATTAATCCTATAGTTAGGCATAGACCTTTAGCTAAAAGATATTACTGTGAAGGTTGTAATAAACAATTGCAGGGTAAGAGAAAAACAAATAAGTGTGCATCTTGTTTAGTAGAAGATAACTCTATAACAGCTGTATGCGGTACTTGTAAAAATGAGTTTAAGTTAATCGGCAGACAAGCAAGTGTTAGAAGAGCGAATATAAACTTTGGAACTATTAAACATCCAGAAAATATATTCTGTAGCAAGAAATGCTCTGGAGCATTTATAGGTAATAATTACGGATTTGCTTATACGGTATGGGGAAAGAAGAGGTCACCATGATACTTCTAGACTCAAACCAAGCAACTATGGATCAAACACTAAAGTATTATCTTGAGGAGCAAACAGATGTAGTTGTTACTCCTCTCGATACTGCTGACTTAATGTTTATGGGAAAAATGAAAGCTGAGAAAGTTAGTGTGGGATTTGAATTAAAGAAAGCCCCTAGTGACCTCATGGCTTCTTTACGTGATGGAAGATTAATCACACAGTTACCAAGAATGACTGAAGAGTTTGATATGGCATATCTGGTAACTATAGGTGATAGCGAAAAAATTAATTTAACAAGTGGAAAAATAGAAGAGAGAGTTAAGGGTGGAAAGTGGGGAGAGTCAAGTTTCTCATACCATTACCTAAACTCTATCATGACTAGATTTGAGGCAAGTGGTGGTAGGGTTCGACACGTTAGAAACACAGAACATTTGGTCGCATTAATTATGTCGATTATGAGATTCTGGAAAAAGGAAGAACACACAGAGGAAGTGTTCTATAGAAAACGTCATAAGTTTATTGATTGGAAGTTACTGGATAATCCACTTATGGAGATGTACGAGAGAATGGGAATAGGTATTAAAAGAGCAGGTTTACTTGCAGAAAGATATCCAACATTAGAAAAACTTGTTGTAGCTAGTCCTAAAGAACTCATGTCTATAGAAGGATTTGGTAAACGTACTGTTGATAAGGTTATGGATTTTATTAGATAAGGAGAGAGATATGAATAATATTAGCAAGCAAGAAGCATTACATTGGCTTGGAGATCGAGGGGTTGCTGTATTGCCAAATGATATTAGAACTTTTAACGATTGGGTACTCGTAATCCATAGAGATTATAAAGATATTGATTGTTATAAGGTTGATTGGGAGAACTCCTACGCTGAACCTTGGGATGAATTGAACTATGACGATAGTCCATTTAAACCTAAAAATGGAGAGAAAACTAAAATAGCTATGGATGAAATGGATAGAGAGTATAAAAAGTATTTAGAGGAGATTAATAATGGCACAGATAGTAACGTGTAGAGAGGACGGATTAAGGATTAATGTTAAACCTGCTAATGGAAAGTTTTTTACATTAGATGAAATACAATGGCTTGTTAGTACGAATAATAAACCTGCGTATTTTCAACATGTTCCATTACAGAGAAACTCATATGAGTTTAATGCGACTCACCCATTTACTGTAATGCTTTGCGATGAAGAAGGATTAGTACATGGAGAAGATGAAATAAACGAGTTCGCTACAAGCTGTTCGTTCTCTGATATATATGGAAATGTATTAATATGTAACACCGATTCTGAAGGAGAATATATTGAGTAAGAAAATTCCAGAACATTTAAAAGGTTTTTTAAATAAAGAAAAAAATAAACCTACACCTTTAGTAGAAACATATGAATACCTTAGATGGGACGGTGGAGTAACTATAAAAAATCTCGTTAAGAATTCTTATGAAATCGCACAGGAAAAAGGTTGGTGGGATGAAGACAGGGATATCCCTCATATCCTCTCTCTGATCCACTCAGAGGTGTCTGAGGCGTTAGAAGAATACAGGGATCATGGAGATAATATATTTGAATTTGGTGGAAGAAGTTCTGAAAATCATGGATTCGTATTTGAACTTGCAGATATTATGATTCGCGTGGCAGATTTAGCAGGAAGATATAGACTTGATTTAGAGGGAGCAATTAAAGATAAAACAAAATATAACGCTAGTCGAGAGCATAGGCATGGAGGAAAGAGTGCATAAACTTTGCCCCAAATGCGATGGGTTAATGAGTTTACAAGATTATTTAACATGCGTGTCTTGTGGGTATATAGCGTACTCAATAGAAAGACCAGACAATAGAGTTAATCGCAACCCTACATTTAAGGGGAATGTTCATTTTGTTAGATACGCAGGAAATATAGAAGGGTGGGCAGATAAAACAATAATGGTTACGGTTGGTAGAAACAGAATGTTTCAAACTAGCCCTAGACCAATATTTACTCCAGAATGTCCGTTCTGCAAAGAAGATATGAAGGAGAGAATGAACAAAGGATTTTACTCAGCGAATATAGTTCTAGGCAATAAAGGGTTTTATCCTTACACATGTAAAAATAAGCATAGGATATCTATGCACACAGGAGATGAGGAATTTTTATGGATATAGAACAGTTAATAGAAGAAGAGCATCCTGATGCTTTAAAGATAAAAGAATTAATAGAAGAGAGAGTTAAGATTAATCGGTTTAAGGCTGAATTAGAAGAAAGAAGAAAAGATGTTGATACTCAGCTGTCAGAATTTTGTAATGAGAATGAGTTAGATAAAATTAAATCAGGTAACCACACTCTTGCTATAGTGAGTAGCAAAGGCTCTGGTAGGTGGAATAAGAATGAGTTAGTTCGTATGTTAAGTCCACTACAGCTAGAAAAAGTTTATTCAGAAGGTAAAGGATACTCTTACGTTAAGGTAACAAGTAAACATGCGAATGAATCTTAGAAGAGGTAATACAGCATCAATAGTTATATCAGGTTATCGTAATGGATTTAGTATTAATCAAATATCTGAGATATCAGGAATTCCCAAAAGGACATGTCAGACTTGGGTGAAAAGGTATAGAGATCAAGAGGTAGAGTATTTTAAACCAGAAGAACATGCTCATTACTATCTTGTAGAGCAACCTAACGGCACAGAGTCACAGGGTGTATGTAAGATTTGTTTTCACGTTAAAATACACTATAACTCAGACTATGATCCTGTTACCAAGAAACGAATAAACCCTCATAGGTTTAGATTAAAAAGTATAGAGTGACTTTTACCTTAATAAGATAATCTCACTACCCAAGCATGAATTGCGTCTGTTCCTGATCCCCCAAAGGTTTGGTTAGCAGTTCCACTTGATTGAGTTTGAGTTATATACCATTCAAACCAATCACTTGCTGCAAATACCATAGGAAATACAACCATTAAACCAGTATCAGTTGCAGGTGGAGTACCTACTTGCATGTAAGAAGGTTGGTAATACCTAACTGCTGTACTACCTCTTTTAGCATAAACTTCTACTGTAGCTGTGTCTGTTGTTACATCAATAGCAGGAATTTGCAGTCCACATAAATACAATCCTGCAACTGGAAGAGTTAATCTAGTTGCGTTTCCAGAATCCCAAAACGTAGTACCTTCAGATGTATAACGATCCATACCAAATAAATATGTGCTACCTGTATCTGATTTTGATTCCCAAGGAATAGCAACGTGTGCTGTATTACCTACAGTTAAAGAAGAACTACGTTGGACTGTAACTCCACCAAGAACTTGATCTTTTCTAACGTTATTATATTGAGATGCTAAAACTGTTTGTCCTGCACTTACATCTGAACTATTCGGCATTACTTACTCCTTGAAAAAACGCTGTATAAGCTGAAGTTAGAAATATGAATATCATGCCAAACACTTGTTTCTCCAATGATTTCATTGCATCTAATAATTGCAGAACCGTCATCTTCAGCAAGGGTGAGGTGAAACTCTTTGGCAGTTAACACCTCATCTCCATCAACTTCTAAATCTAGCCCAACGCCAGTACAGAAATAGACTTCTACTTTATCTCCATTCTCAATCTTCTCTGCTATTTCTTTCTGACGATAAGGTGCGATGTTAGTCTTCTTCAATTGTAACAATCTCTTCATTGGACTCAGCAATCTGCTCTTCCAACTCCTTAATCCTTTTATCTTTAAGGATTCCATTAAACTGTTCTCTTGCCATTGGATTTATAGTAAACAGTCTTTCTAAATCTTCCATAGTAATCATTACTTCTTGCTGTTGGGTCATATCTACTTCTCTCTCCTTATAACTTTTATTAAATGCCAAGCATCTAACATGATTTGACGCTGCTCCTCTCTAGACATGCGTCTTTTATCTTTAGTGCCACGACAACTTCTTATTAACCGCCAAAGTGCCATAAGAATTCGTGGACTCATCATTCTCTCCTTACACCATAATTACTGTAAGTATTACACCAACTGATGATGCAATTATCACACCTATAATACTAAATAATAAACCTTTCATCCAATTTTGACCTTCTTCTAGCTTTGTTAAGCGTATATTTAGGTGGTGAAAGTCATTATCTTTTATTAACCTAATAGACGATTCAATCTTGTCCAACCTGTGGTTAATAGTCTCTCTTATATAACTAGGATTGATATCGTCAGACATACTGATCTAGGGGTTTATTCCCCTTCTAACAGTTTCATCCCTAGTGCTATTATCCCACCAGTACATCCAGTAGCTACAGCGATCATGTCTCCATTACCGTCTTTAAGTAATGCAATAATACTAACCATAGCTAACGCAATAATAGCGAGTAATACTTGAGGTCTTATCTTTCCCCAATTCATTATGTTGCTGCTGTAAATGTCGGCGTGTCGGGTTTTGCTGCAAGTGTCAGAGATTTTTCTGCTGCATGGATAATGCTTTTAGCAGTATTGTTTGCAATATGTACCGAATAGGTTGCATCAGTTAAATTCGGCTCACCATCATCTCCGCCTCTTTCCCTGTTCATCCAAGCAAGGGCGTTGACCCTTGTTGCACTCGGAATCGTTGCGGACTTTTTTGTGCCACCCTCGACAGTTATCTCTATTAAAATGTCACCTGTTGCCATTTCTAAGCTCCTGTAATTCTTGTTTTAATTCCTGTACTGCTTTTATTAAAGTGGGAACTAAGTGTTGATATTCTACTGTAAACATCCCATGACTATCACACTCTAAGCCTGCCATACATTCTGTACAGTCTCTA
>TARA_R100000808_G_scaffold2947_1_pt1 | contig 16150 bp, 26 predicted proteins | sample TARA_R100000808 | Tara Oceans TARA_R100000808 (sample SAMEA2622852) | marine metagenome | biome: marine biome (ENVO:00000447); feature: marine epipelagic mixed layer (ENVO:xxxxxxxxx); material: "saline water (ENVO:00002010), including plankton (ENVO:xxxxxxxx)" | depth 140 m | reverse complement strand
TTTTTATTGTCCAAAATTTAGAAAAATACTTGACGCCTAAAGCAGAAGGTGATATAATTTAGAACAAGGAGGATAGTTATGAAACTACCATTTGATGTACCGATTATCGACACCGAACCACAAGTAGTGAAGAACCGATTCGGTGGAGGGTCAGCCACCCTAACACCCGAAGCGGTAGCGGTATACGACACAATCATCGGAGCAGAGCAGTTCCACGACTACGAGACAGTTCAGAAGGGTTTAGCTTGGTTCGTGAAGCACTACCCCGAAGAATATATGGTACTACTAGACTAGTAGTCGAACTCACCAGAAAGCCCGCCATTCGGCGGGTTTTTTGCTTTTTAGGACAAAATTTGAAAAATTCTAAAAATTTACGACCAGATGCCAATTCCTACGTAGTTATAATATAAATGTACCAACTGGGTACACGGCACGAATCAGGAGAAACTGAATGGCGAAGAACGTCAAACTGCTCGATATTGTAAACGATAGCCCAAATTACGTGATAGATGTAGTTGAGAAACTATGGAGCATCGTTACAGACATACCAAAACCAGTTCAAATTGTTCTGGGAGCTGCAATTGTGGGGCTGGTGCTGGAAAACTCCGGCTATATAACCCTCCCCTTTTAGTAAAAATTTAGAAAATTAGTAAAGACAGCCCGGCTTCCGCCCTACACTGGGGGAGCCGGGTTTTTATTTTTACCCGGTACAGCTGCAGGATCATTGGGTACAGCTGCAGGCTCGCCCAGTATAGCTCAGGCCAGAAAAGAAAAATTTTAGAAAAACTTGACAGAGCAGATTCTACCCCTTATAATAAGGAGACAACATTTAGAGCAAGGAGAGAAAATGGGTTTTGAATCATTAGGAAGAAAAGAAGCCAAATTTTTGGCATCAGTTAGTCAAGAGAAACTAGCCGAAACGTTCAAAGAAATGGGTTTGACCGTCGATATGGGACGTTCTACCTATTACGCCGAAGGTCACAAGTTAGACTTCAAGTTCTCGGTGGAACTACCTGAGAAAGCGGACGTTATGAAAAATTCAGAACTTTCGTTATATGGGTTAGATGCTAAGGTCGGAGATGAGTTCTCGGATTGGAGTGGAACTAAGTTCCGAATACTCGGAGTCAACAAAAAAGCTAGGAAGTACCCTATCAAGATACTACGTCTAAGCGATAACTCACAACGAAAAGCACCTGTTGACTTTGTTCTCCTAGCATTGAAAGGATAAAAATTTAGAAAATTTAGAAAACCCGTCAGTGATGGCGGGTTTTTTATTTGACATATATCGAATATGGGTGTAAAGTACATATAACGAAAACAAGGAGCGAGAAAATGAAAACACTAACAAAACAACACCTAGATGAGTTTCTAGTATTAGCTAATGGGTTATCTCCCGAAAACCTACACATGGACGGTGAAGCTACTAAAAAGCAGGTTACGCAACGTCGCAAGATTCTAATGGGTCAATGGCGACAGTTAGAAAAAGCCGTTGGAAGAAAAGTCACCGAAGAAGATGTTTGGCAAGAGTTTTTCGCTAGGAGATAAGAATGATTATTGATACATGCCCAACATGCCACCAAATAATTGATGAGGGAGATATGCCGTTGACCATAGAACAAGCACACATCGATTCTGACGAACACGCCCGACGATGTGATGATGAGAATTGCAACGAGTGCGACTACGATTCTAGCGACGTCGATTATGGTGACTATGACCCGTCCGTATAGTCAAAAAATGACCCCTTAACCTAGTTTTGGGGTCATTTTGGTTATTTTGGTCATATATACCAAAATTGACCCTATATATGCTTGACACCATATGTCCATATGCTAAAATATAGATACAACAAAACAAGGAACGGAGAAAATAACATGAAACTCATCAACGACGAACAAGCCTTTAGCATCTTAGAGGGTACACGGGCGCAAGGTACAATCTTCAACGTAACGTTCATCAAGCGCACTACGGGTGAGGTACGCAACATGAGAGCAAGACTCGGCGTGAAGCGTGGAGTTACAGGCGTAGGCATGGCATACAAGCCTAGCGAGAAGAATCTCCTTGCTTGCTACGACGTAGAAAAAGCCAAAGAGATGAAGGCGCAAGGTATGGACGATGTAACCGCATCGAAAAAGTCATACCGCATGATTGACCTAAACAGTATCCTCAACATGACGGTAGGCGGTCAAGCATACCAAGTCTACACAACTGAGAAGTTGTAAGACACCGCACACAAGCCTCTGCGCTCCCTACGGGGAGCGTAGGGCGCATAGAAAAGAAATGACATGAACATCATCAGTAAGCTATTACACAAGCACACATACAAGAGAACATACTACTTCGGGCATGTACCGATGACAGTATGTACCGCATGTGGACACATAGCCGACTATGGGCGCATGTACTCTAACGGTAGCCACTAACACCCTACCCTATACACCCCACAATATCCCACTGTAACAAGTGGGATATTTTTTATCTGTCAAAAACTGGTGCATGGCCGGGTTAGCACATATGTTCTACTCAAAGAAAAAATCTCACCCCACAATCGGCGTCGTCATCGGTGGCGATATTGTCGGCGTCGTCATCATCATTAGCATTAGCACATATGTTCTATCGGTCAGACATTGCCCCGACGTAATAAAGGGCAAGTTACGTAATAGAACAAATGTTCTAGGGAACCCATAAAGGGAGCCTAGCCATTCCCACGGCGGACGGGAAATCCGAAAAAAGGGGTTATTATAATAAGTAGTAGACAGCACATAAAACGGTGAAAGTATGATATAATAAAAATAACGCTAGCTATATCGCCGGGGGTTATAATGAAATATGCAGTCCGCACAATAGAGTATTTTGCTCATATGGGGGCAGAAGCTAGAACGACCCCTTACCTTGACGATAGAGAGAAGTTGAATCTGATGTCCGAGTACTTCGAGATTATTTTGGATGTAGTAGACGGTGATATGACTAGAGTAAAAGATTGGCATCTAAAAAGCATCAGAGGAGAAGATAATGAAGACTACGACGAAGAAGAGACTTGGCTTACTGGGAGCGGCTGTGGCTGCGGTGGGAGTTGTCTATGCGGTCAAGAATCGTAAGGTTATCTCTGAGAAAACCGAAAACGTAAAGGAAAAGGCTGCTTTGCGTGTGCATACAAAGCTAGGAATGCCCGCATACAGATACCTGAAAGAAAGGAACTACATACCGTTCTAATGAAAACCCTACTTGAAAGAATTGTTGACATGTTGAGGCGGATACCGAAGACTCCTCCGCCGGCCAAGAACACTAGCTAACATCTATTTGACAAATATTCCCGAAAAATATATCATGAACCCCCGTTTAAGTGGAGAGTAAGACAAGTAATGCAAAAAGGTGATAGAGTAGAAATTCGTCCGCATCACGACGTTTGGATGATGGGCGACCGATATGGTACAATAGAAAAGGTCGGGCGCAAATACGTACACGTACATATGGATAAGTCCGATAAAGTACTAAAGTTTGTCGAAAGCGACTTTCTGCTACTGTGGAAGGATAGATAGTATGCAGACAGGTCTAAATGTATGCAATCATGGCATAAACATGAAAGATAAGTGTGAGAAGTGCGGAAGAGAAGCATCTTTTCCGACAAGTAGATAGGACAGAGTAATGGCAACTCAACGAGAATGGGAAGCAGTAGTATGGCATTTCTTGGCAGATAAGCTAAGAGATACACACCCCAACGAGATAAAACGTTGGATATACGGCTTTGAACCCGACACTGAAGCGCAGGAAAAGCGGTGGAAGAACGCCATCGCTAAAGTCAAAGGTCAGGTTCAACGATTCGCAGACGAAGAAACCTGCGAAGAGGAGTGTATTACTAGAGGACATGACCGTGTATAAAAGTATAACTCGATTAGAGTTCGGTAACCGAAGCAAGAGAGGTAAGGCTAGTGGCACAGGGGCAGAGATATCGCCCGAATGCCAAGCAGTATTTCTCCAACTGAAACCGGGTAAAGGGATAAGAATCCCTCATCTGCACGAAGAATCGGAAAAGGGAGTGTGTAAACTCCTTAACCGACTGAACGTGTACCGAACAACACACAACAGGTTTGACATAGCTATGAAGCATGACAGGTCAACCCAAGATTTATTAGTATTCAATTTTGAAGGAGAAAACTAATATGAGTGAAGCTAGTGATTGGCTACAGGAAGTTAAGGCAGTTGTAGAGAAAGGGAGCGTTATCGCCCCCGAAATCTCCAGTAATTTGTCTACGCACCTAAATAGTTACGAAACGGTTCTAGAAATTCTTTCACGACCGCCCGAAGAGGTTTCAAAAGTAGTAAGCCTCCTCACAAGCGTTACAGGAAACCAACCCGTACCAACACCCCAACCTGAGGCTGTAACGCCTCCTCCTGCGCCTGAACCGCAGGAAATGGATCCTCTAGTCGCACAGGCGATAGGTTCAACTCCCGCAGGACTAGGCGGTGGTGGAAATGATGCTCCTCCCGCTGCTTTACAGAATTGGATGCAAACCTCAGGAGTTTCGCAAGGAACTTACGATGATGCAGATATGAAGTCTAGTGGAATGCGAAAAAGCGCAAACTTGGGAGACAAATCTCCGGGTGGCGGAAGTCCACAGAAGTTGACTAGAGTAGTAGAATAGTGGAAATTAAAAAAGTTTTAAGTATAGCTTCAGTTATATCGGCTCTACACTTTGTAGAAGACCTAATTCTATTTACTATAGGTCGATATACTGAGGTTACTTTACCTGTTGTCATAATTGGGGTTGTAGGATTGTCTCTTATTTTAGCCCTGTTGTCTAGAAATCAAAAAATTAAAAAATTTATAGGAAGTTAAAATGGCTAGGAGATCTTGGGTAAAATGTGCATGTGGGCATAAATTACATGCTAAGTCGGGAAATACTACTTGTATTCCCTGTATGAAGAAGGCGCAAAAGAATCCTGCCTCTAAAACCCTTGTACGGAGAGTAAGATAGCTAATGTACGAATACTACTGTACTGTTCTAAAAATCGTAGATGGAGACACCCTTGACGTTGATATAGACTTGGGGTTCTCTACTACCCTTAGGAAACAACGTATTCGTATGCACGGCATCGACACTCCTGAGTCTAGAACTAGAGATTTGGAAGAAAAGGCTAGAGGGCTTCTCTCTAAAGAGTTTTTACAATCCCAATGTCCAGTTGGTTCCAAAGTTCGCCTCTACAGTCACGGAAAAGGTAAGTTTGGAAGAATTCTGGGTGAAATTTATACAGGATATGGAGACAGTATAAATAAAATAATGTGCGACGAAGGGTTTGCAGTCGAGTACACAGGTGGCAGTAAGGATGAGTTGACTGCGAAACACTTAGCCAATAAAGATAAATTAATTGAGAAAGGACTTTTATCCGTATAATATAATGAGGATTAAATGGCAAACAGTAAAGAAGTGCATATACCTAATCATTTTCGACCTATAGAAGATAGGTGGGAATGGGTCGTTGAGCATAAAACACCTAATAGGTCGGAACGTAGAAAGATGTTGAGGGATGCTCGTAGAGCGGCTAAGAAAGCTAACCGTGAGGAAAAACGTCTTGGACAATAAATATCTAATAGATTTGTGTAACGCTGCCAAAAATGGTAAAGTTATCCTTCATATAGAGGGTAAATCAAAAGATTCTTCGCAAATTTTTAAGGGCGGAGGAGCTACAGGAGACTATCATCACACAGGTGAAGGTGGTGAGAACTACTACGAGTTCGATGCGGAAGAAGTTCGTAAATCTGTCGAACTAAGAGATAATATTTTAGGAGATTTGATTCAGACAGGACCCCAAGTTTCTGTAACTGACCTCTAAACCTATCTTTTTTGCGTATAATAACAATAGAACAGCACAGAAGAGACAACTTAGGTTGTCTCTTTTTATTTAGACAGAGACCGTGGTAGAAAAGTCTATGGAAATAACCAATCTTAATGGAGGCCTCAATGCCCAAAGAAGTTGATAATATTGTGTCTGCTCTAATGCAGGACCCTGATTTTCGCCCTGAACAAGGTCGTACTAAAGAAGAATCGGCTTATGCTGTCGCTAATTCTAGAATTAGCCAGATGGAAAAAGCCCGAAAAGCTTTATCTTTAGCAAAAATGTTCCCTAAGTGGACAGAAGACCTACTAGATTTAAAGAAACAACCCCCCGGTGCCGTAGGTCGGCCTACTGGAACTGACCCGTATAAGCGTCCTCACCGAAAAGGAACAGGTACAGGAGCTCATAACTACCCTGCAACTAGACGCTCCCCCGCTAAACCTGCTGGATCTACTCCTAAAGGACCTCCTCCGTTTCCGGGAGCGCAATGGAATCCTATTACTCACCAATGGCACAAGCCCGGTCAGGTAGATTTATCTCGACAAGGACCGTCCCCTACGGCTCAAGCAGGTACTCCTAATCCTCAAGTCGCAGGATATAACCCCTACGGACAAAATCCTACCCAATATCCGCCTCAAATTCGTAATGATGAGCCTGTAACAGGTTCTAACATAGATGGAATGGTTGGCGCACCTAGTCGTGCTACAGGTGGAGGATTTGGTGGAGATGATAACTTCATGGCACTTAATGACATGAACGACGATCAATTAGAGGAAATCATCAACGGAATTAATGACCAAGTTAAATATTGGGACAAACAAGGTTATAAAGACATTTCAAATATGTACAAAGCTAAATTATTTGAAGTTGAAGAAGAAATAGACCGCCGAGCTTCAATGGAACGTGGCAAGTTAGATAAGAATTTCTCTTGGAGAGATTTGCTGAGGATAAAAGACGAAGAAGGAGATAAATAATGGTAGAACAGGACATGAGTTTCATGAACGAAGCGTTACAAGTCCAAAAACAGGAAAATAAGGAGAGGGAAACTAAAGAAGCTAATGAAGCTAAAGTTGAAAAACCAAAAGCAGAAACTCCTAAAAAGACAACTAGTAAGCGAGCGGGAAGAAAAAAGACCGTTGCGAAGAAAGGGGCATCCATCAAAAAGTCTGAGGTAGTTGCTCCTAGTGCAGAAAGAAAGCCTTACTACATAGAAGCGGAATTGCTAGCGGGTGGAAAGCCAGTAGGTTTTATAGCCGCTCACAAAACTCCTGTAAATAGAGGCTTTTATACCTCTCCAGCAGGATTGGAACTAACATGGTCAGATCCCGCATATATGGCTAGGATTGAGGGTTTAATGGATAGTGGGGCAAATATTATAGAAGACGGAAAAGTGGTTGAGTCACTTGACCCTAATGTGGATAGTTGGAAATTTATTGAGAATTTTCCAAGGCTTTTCTTAGGTGAGCCATTTTCAGGTGGAGTAGTTAGGGAGATAGATGAGGATGAATAAATTTAGGCGGGAAGAGGTTTCTACACCGACTAGAACACGAAGAATAGACGTTCATGGTGTTCGTAAAGAAAATTTAGAGTTGAAGGAGCAGTTGAAAAAGGCTCAGGAAATGATAAAGGATAATAAAAATCGTCCTATTGATTATTCTAGAGCGTTTACCCATGCTAAACCAACTACAGATAACGCAGCTATGAGACTAGAAGGCTATCAACCTTTACCAAAGGTGGGTAGAACGCAACGAATAATGATGGGTGATGGAACAAACCCATTCGTGAGGTATTAAATGGCAACTCCACAATGGCATGAAGAAGCTAGAACTTGGCAACCTTATTCAAAACATAAGGCTTTTACCCATACTACAACGGGTAATACAGCCGAAACTGTGTTTGAGGTAGCCGGAAATGCCGAATATTTTCAAAAAATTTCACTTATATGTGAAACTAACGATCTTTACATAGAATTTGACGGTGATGCGGTGCAGAGTACTACTGCTGGAAGTTTGTTGGTTCCGGCAGGAGAAGGTTATTCTGATACCAATATTTATATCGGAACTAAACTTAGTGTAATAGTAGCCACAAACGGTTCTAACGGGCGTATTCGTGGCATTGCATGGGGTAGATAACGTGAATGGCTAAAAATGTTGCTAGAGAACATGCAGGTGGGTTATCCAGAGAGGCATTATTCACTCAGGGGTTACCTAGAAATATAACTGCTACTTCTAATCCGGGTACAGGCGATGACATAGATAGTGGATATAACGTAGGCTCTATTTGGGTCAACGTATCTTCTGACGCTATATATTTCTGTGCTGACGCATCTTCGGGAGCGGCTGTTTGGGGTTTATCGGGTAGTGCGGCGGTTACTCAAATAGATGGTTTATCAAAATCCGATGGCAACTTTATAGTAGGTAATGGTTCCGCATGGGTAGCGGAGTCTGGTGCAACTGCTCGTACATCTCTTGGACTTGGAACGGCTGCGGTTGCTGCAACAGGAATATCTAATACCAACGTTCCAGTATTTACTTCGGGTGTGGCGGATAACGATTTCCTTAGGATTGATGGTACGTCTGTAGAAGGACTGAGCGCAGCCGAAGTCGCAGCAGCTATAGAAAGCAGTATCGACGCAGTAGGCACGATTGCAAGTGGTACATGGGAAGCGACAGACATTGCTGTAGCCCACGGGGGAACTGGAGCATCTAGCTTAACTGATGGAGGTGTTCTATTAGGGTCAGGAACAGGCGCAATAACCGCTATGGCAGTCCTCTCCGATGGGGAAATGATAGTTGGAGATGGTTCCACTGATCCTGTAGCAGAAAGTGGGGCAACTCTTCGTACATCAATTGGTGTAGGAACAACTGATTCTCCGCAATTTGCAGGTGCTACTCTAGCTTCTTCTAGTGCTAGTGAACCTATACTTCATATTACAAACACTCATGCAGGAGCTACTTCAGGAATCCTGAGGTTTAATAAAGACACCGCATCCGGCGATGATAACGATGTCATGGGAACCATTGAGTTCTATGGTACTGATGCAGCAGAAAATACCCACGAAAGACTAGCTTACATTGATTCTTATCTCGTAGACTCCGCTCATGGATCAGAGGCAGCGGGACTCAGGTTTTATGTAGCAGAGAATGATGCGACACTAACTCAAGGACTTGCCCTAACAGGACAAGCCGACGATGACGGTGAAATTGATGTCACTCTTGGTGCGGGAACAGCCTCCACTACAACCATAGCCGGAACTTTAACTATGGGAAGTACTGCTGCACTAACTAATGCGGGACTAGTAGCGGTCGCTAACCAATCAGGTATAACTGGATTGGGTACTATAAGCTCTGGTACATGGGAGGCTACGGATGTTGCTATAGCCCATGGAGGTACAGGAGCATCATCGGCTGGGGACGCTAGAACCAATCTAGGTTTGGGAACTGCTGCTACCGCTTCCACAGGCATATCTAACACGAATGTTCCAGTATTTACGACTGGCGTTGCTGATGATGATTTCTTGCGGGTAGCTGGTACGTCAATCGAAGGTCGTAGTGCTTCAGAAGTTCTTTCTGATATTGGTGCTAGTGCTGCTGCGGGAAGTAGCAGCATTGCAACGGTCGGGACGGTTACGTCAGGAACATGGGAAGGCTCTGCTATAGGGGTAGCCTATGGAGGTACAGGTGCGACAAGCCTTACCTCAAATGCCCTTTTGACGGGTAATGGAACATCTGCGGTTCAAGCTGAGAGTACTCTGACTTTTACAGGTGATGTACTAACAGCAACTTCAACTTCTGCCGACTTACCAATGATAGAACTTACCAACACTCATGCTGGAGCAACGGCTGGTAAGATAAGATTCAATAAAGATAGTGCTTCAGGTGCAGACAATGATGTTATGGGTACTATTGAGTGGTACGGTACAGACGATGATGACAATACCCATGAAAAACTAGCCTACATTGATTCATATATTATAGATTCAGCGCATGGTTCGGAAGCTGCCGGATTGAGATTCTATGTTGCCGAAAATGATGCAACTAATACTCTTGGTTTACAAATCTTAGGACAGGCAGATGACGATGGAGAGGTTGATATAGTATTAGGTGCAGGGGCAGCTTCTACCACGACTATAGCGGGTACTCTTACTATGGGCAGTACCGCTGCCATGACTAATGCGGGATTAGTATCTGTTGCAAACCAATCCAATATTACTGGTCTAGGCACTATTTCCTCAGGAACATGGGAAGCTACAGATGTGGCTGTAGCGCATGGAGGAACTGGAGCCTCCACTCTTACAGCAAATGGTGTTCTAATAGGTAACGGGACATCCGCAGTTACCGCCGTAGATATGTCTACAAAAGGAAAATTATTAGTTGGTGACGGAAGTGGTAACCCTCAAGCCTTATCTGTAGGTGGTTCAGATGACCACGTACTTACAGTAGACTCTAGTGAAGCCACTGGAATGAAATGGGCAGCCGTTAGTGCGGGTGCTGCTACATCCCTAGCTGCTACTTCAGCTAGCGCAAATCAACCAATAGTAACTATTGAAAACACTCATGCAGATGCAACTGCGGGATTCTTAAAATTTATAAAAGACCCCGGCTCTGGTCAGGGTGCTGATAATGACATACTAGGTACTATTACTTTCTATGGTACTGATGCCTCCAATAATGCGCCTGAAGAACTAGCTCGTATAGAAAGTTATATTGTAGAAGCGGATCATGGTTCAGAAGCGGGTGGAATGAAATTCTACGTTGCGGAGAATGACGCAACCATGACCGCTGGATTACAAATCTTGGGTCAAGCATCAGATGATGGAGAAATAGATGTAACCATCGGTGCAGGAGCGGCTTCAACTACTACGATAGCAGGTACACTTACAATGGGTAGTACGGCTGCTATGACCAACGCAGGACTATTATCGGTTGCTAATCAGTCCAATATTACAGGGTTAGGAACAATATCGTCAGGTGTTTGGGAAGGTACTGATGTAGCCGTAGCGCATGGCGGTACAGGGGCTTCATCTTTAACAGATAATGCTGTTCTTACAGGTACAGGTACTAGTGCAATTACAGCCGAAAGCACGTTATCCTTTACCGGAGATGTTCTCACAGCTTCTTCTACTTCGGCTGATTTGCCGATGATAGAGCTTACGAATACCCATGCAGGTGCAACCGCAGGTAAAATTAGGTTCAATAAGGATAGTGCCTCTGGTGACGATAATGATGTCATGGGAAGTATCGAGTTTTATGGAACTGACGCAGGTGAAAATACCCATGAACGATTAGCGTACATGGACTCTTACATTATAGACTCTGCTCACGGGTCGGAGGCAGCCGGATTACGTTTCTACGTAGCGGAAAATGATGCTACTCTAACTCAAGGGTTAGCTATATTGGGGCAAGCAGATGATGACGGTGAGGTGGATGTAACAATAGGTGCTGGTGCAGCATCTACTACCACAATAGCTGGAACCCTCACCATGGGCAGTACTGCCGCTTTGACGAATGCAGGGTTAGTTGCTGTTGCGAACCAATCTAATATTACAGGGGTTGGAACTATATCGTCGGGTACGTGGGAAGGAACAACTATCGCAGTTGCTCAAGGTGGTACAGGGGCAACATCGCTAACATCAAATGCACTTCTGACGGGTAACAGCACATCAGCTATACAAGCTGAGAGTAACCTAACTTACACAGGAGATACTTTATCTACTACGTCTAGTTCCGCTAACTTACCTATTATAGAACTTACGAATACGCATGCGGATGCAACATCGGGAATAATAAAATTCATAAAAGATCCCGGTTCAGGACAAGGCGCAGATAATGATACGATAGGAACCCTTACGTTCTATGGTACTGATGCTAGCAATAATAGTCCTGAAGAATTAGCAAGGATGGAAGCATACGTAATTGAGGCAGATCATGGCTCTGAGGCCGGTGGAATTAAATTCTCTGTCGCAGAAAATGACGCTACTATGACTGCTGGACTACAAATATTAGGGGTTAAGGATGCGGACGGTGAAATTGACGTAACTATCGGAGCGGGTGCTGCGTCTACGACCACCATAGCAGGTACGTTGACTATGGGTAGTACAGCAGCCATGACGAATGCAGGATTGGTTTCTGTAGCAAACCAGTCAAATATTACAGGATTGGGTACAATATCATCAGGTACATGGGAAGCAACAGATGTTGCGGTTGCTCACGGTGGAACGGGAGCATCTACTCTGACAGCAAACGGTGTATTGATAGGTAATGGAACGTCAGCGGTCACAGCAGTAGACTTATCAACTAAGGGTCATATCTTAGTTGGTGATGGTAGCGGTAACCCGCAAGGACTTGCTGTGGGTGGCACAGATGGTCACGTACTAACGGTAGACTCAAGTGAAGCTACAGGATTGAAATATGCTGCTGCATCTGGTGGCGCATCGACAGGTTTTGCGATAGCAATGGCTATGGTATTTTAGATAGGAGAGATTAAATGGGTGCATCATCATCCCCCGATATTACAAGTGTAAGTAGTCTATATGGCACTACTATAGGTTTTGCGTTAGGCACAACAGTTACGACTGACTTGATGACAGTTTCGGCTAACAAGTTAGTAAGGATAACAAATTTGTTAGTTTCTAACATTGATGGAACTAACTCGGCAGATGTAACTCTTGCGTTAGTTCTTGCAGATGCCGACCCTAATGGGATTACAGACTTTGATGTTACTTCAGGACAGCCGTGGTACATATGTAAAACGGTTCCTGTTCCAGCGGATTCTACATTATCTATTCTAGATGCTCCGCTCTACTTGAGAGCAGGAGATGTTCTAGAGGGTGGAGCAAGTGCGGCTAGCGACCTTCAATTGATAGTTAGCTACGACGTATTTGATGACGCATAATGCCGGGATATACAGGTGCAAATGTCCCAACAAACTCTTCACAAACAGATTGGGTTCCAATCAGTTATCAAGACGTTCACAGTAAAAGTTTAGTAGAGTTTAAACATAACGAGGGCGGGGTGGTATTAGATAATACTTATAGAGTATATAAGTTTGAATTTATTAATGTCCACCCTGCTACTAATAATGTTAGTTTTCAATTCCAAGCAAACGCTGAAGGGGAAACTGGATATAACGAAACTATACAATCTGGTGTCCTTGCTGCCTACAGTAAAGAAGATAACGCTGCCGCTGTTAATTTCAATGAGGAAACAGGCACAGATCAAGCAAACGGAACAAGTTACCAAGTTCTTGTTGAGGTACAAGGAAACGGATTAGATGAATCTGCAAATGGGGAATTGTATATTTACGATCCGTCTAACACTACTCACGTTAAATTCTTTACGAGCCATATTAATAATTATACTCACGATGATTACGCTAGAAGTAATAGGGTCTCAGGATATTTTAATACAACTGCGGCATTGAATAATTTTGCCTTTAAGTTCAGTAGTGGGAATATAGAACACGCAAAAATTAAACTATTTGGGTTGGCAACATAATGAGTTACGTAGGAACACCTCCAAGAAAACAAACAGGTGGAAAAATTCTGCTGCAAGAGCAAGTAGCAGTTACGGGTACTACTAATATAAGTTTTACTGAAAATTTCGATTCTACGTATGATATGTATGAATTTCACTTTATAAATGTCCACCCTGAAACCAACGGTGTAAACTTAACGTGGCAAGTAAATGCTGTTGGGGAAAGCGGTTTCAATGAAACAATGACAACTACGGCTGTTCGTGCGTATAACAACGAAGCTGCTGATGATAACGGACTAGGTTACAGAAGCGGGGAAGATCAAACGCAAGGTACAAGTTATGAACGAGTTGTGGATAACGTTGGGAACGCCAACGATCAGAGCGTAAGTGGCATCCTGAAGATATACGAACCTCAGCCTAGTTTTCTTTACGCTAAACATTTTATGTCGGAGGTTGTTTCAGTTTATAACGCCCCCGGAACTAAACATGATTTCCACACAGGCTATGTCAATACTCAAACAGCACTAGATGAAATAGATTTTAAATTTTCATCTGGAGATATTGATGCTGGTATAATTAGAATGTATGGTATTAAATTTGACCCTGATGTAAATACAGAGAGTAAAAACATTGTTTGGTCGGTAGCCACAGATGCACCATCAACGACTAATGGTATTAAGTTCGGAACAAAATCTGCGGGAGCATCACTTAGGGGAGGCGGTACTACTACCGACGAATGGAATGGCTCCTCATGGTCAACAGGTGGAAGTTCAGCGGTAGATCGTGGTTCTGGTGGAGGAGGAGGAACACAAACTGCTGGTGTGGTATATGCGGGTTATCACGATAGTGATGAATCAGTTACTACTGAAGAATATAACGGTACTAGTTGGAGTAGTGGAAACAACATGGCGGTAGGTGCTAGCGGAGTATCTGGTTCTGGTCCGACGCAAACATGGCAGATATGCACAGGGGGTTCTCAGTATTCTCCAACCGTAAGAGATATAAGTTCAACCCAAACTTACAATGGAACCAATTGGACTAATGAAAGTGTTTCTTCCGATGGGCGTAGTACAGGAGGCATGACTGGAGTAGAGGATGATGTGTTGTTCCATCACGGGTCGTTAGATAGTCCCGGCGCACAAAACACAGTAACATATTGGAATGGTTCTAGTTGGGCTACTAAAGCGACCGCTCCAGTTATCGGTAGGTATATAGGACATTTTGGGTCATCTACTAGAGCCTACCGTTGTGGTGGATACACTCAAGATAACATGGGCGCACCTAGTTACTATTATAGAACAGGATACGCTACTGAAAGTTGGACTGATGATGTTTGGACAAATGAAAATGTATTACCCTTTACTATAAATATTCTTAATGCGCTGACTGCTACTAATGGTGAGGGGTGGACAGCATCAGGGGATGACAAACAAGCAACTCATTCTTCTACTGCATATGCGTATCACTGGGAAGCGTCGGAGTTTTAGTTATGCTTTATACTGAAGGTAAAATTACAGGAAAAGGATTTCTAACACACGCAGATCGAGAAGCGGGTGTAAATTTACAAGTGTTTGGACCTATACTAGTGGTTCCAGATGGATGTGAATCGTGGTTATCCCGTAACGAATTAACCGCTATATCCAAATCAGATGCACAAACAAAGTATAATACATTTATAGATGCACAAATAGCATCGTATGAAGATGAGACTAAGCCGTGGTATTACCCGGAGAGAACGGAACCAGTTAGGAAAACACTACCATGAGTAATATAGAACTATTCGACAGAGTAAACGGGATGCTTTCCCCGGAACAAAGTAATAAGCTAAATGAGTTGTCATCTGAGTTAGATGAAACTTACGTAAAGAAGCAATTTTTCCGTACTCAGACAGAAATGTTGTTTTCTGTTTTGGAAGACGGTAAGCATCCTACAATAGCCTCAAAATACTGGCAAGCTGTTCGAGAGCAGTCTGTATTTTACGAACAACTAATTTCGCTTTCGTTTAAATACCGAACAAATGAAATTAATATTATGGAAAATCAAGAAAAGCTAGAGAATGAACACCTTGATAAGTACGAGCGTATGCGCCTTGAGGTCGATCTAGACGCACAACTATTCAGTAAAAAGGGAATGCAGATTGAAGCAAAAGACCGTATGCGAGAATTAGAATTATGGTCGCAGATAAAAACGGCGTTAGTAGAAGCTGACCCTGATTTCGACACAGATGATGTGGACGTTCATCAGGCAGACTCTTATCTAAAGAGACTAGAGCATCGTAAAAATGCGCTGACACCGCAGTCCGGTCATGCGGACATAGCTAATGTATATGGACAACTAAATACTTTGAAACGACTACTAGAACAACGGGAAACCCCGCTAGCAAATATGCTTAAAGACACCATTTCCAATAAACAATTATCGGGAGCCGCAGATTAATGGGATACATTGGGGATAACCCACAATCGTATTTAGATTTCCAAGGTGCGGGTAGTCAACCCACACATGGATTAGAGTTAACAGCTTCTAGTGTTAACTTTACTAGTCAATCGGAAATAGACTTTACTATACCTGACAGGTATGAGTTATACGAGTTTTACTTTATAAATATTCATCCAGCATCTGCTTCAAGGTTTGCATTTCAGGTAAACACGGCTGATAACACTGGTTGGGATCGACCCATATCTTCTACTTTTTGGTATACATGGCATAAAGAAGATGCTTCTTCAGCGGGTGAAGGTTATGAAGGGAATAACGATCAAGGAGTTAGTGATGGGGCGTTTCAAAACTTCACTGGTGAAGATATGAACACAAATAACGATTCTGCCCTATCAGGCGTTTTC
>TARA_R100000808_G_scaffold25082_1_pt1 | contig 16183 bp, 21 predicted proteins | sample TARA_R100000808 | Tara Oceans TARA_R100000808 (sample SAMEA2622852) | marine metagenome | biome: marine biome (ENVO:00000447); feature: marine epipelagic mixed layer (ENVO:xxxxxxxxx); material: "saline water (ENVO:00002010), including plankton (ENVO:xxxxxxxx)" | depth 140 m | reverse complement strand
CAATCTGGTTTCGAATCATCCGGGACAATGAGCAATGGCACGGCAACGTGCAAAATTGTTGCTCTTTGGGACTCCCCGGAAAATGCTTTCGGAGCCAACGCTGTCTTGGAGGTTCTCATCAATGAGCACCTTTATAAAGACAGTGCTGGCATATAGGAGGGTTTAAGACATGGCAATGCACAGAGCACAATTTGCTAAAATGCTCGAGCCGGGACTTAACACTCTCTTTGGTCTCGAGTACGATCAATACCCAGAGGAGTATAAGCCTGTATTTGCAGCTAATACTTCAAACAAGGCATATGAAGAAGATGTCCTTTTGGAAGGCTTCGGAAATGCCCCTGTGAAAACGGAAGGCGCAGCAGTCAGCTATGACGAAGCCACCCAGCAATGGACGGCTCGTTATCAGCATGAAACGGTTGCTCTTGCTTTCTCGATCACAGAAGAAGCAGAAGAAGATGGCCAGTATGGCTCCATCGCTGCGCGTTATACGAAAGCGTTAGCTCGCTCAATGGCTTCCACTAAGGAAATTAAAGCAGCTAACATTTTCAATAACGCAACGTCTGGAAGTTACACTGGTGGAGATAGTGTTGCGCTACTTAGTGCTTCACATCCGACTCGCAATGGCAACCAGTCAAACACTCTTGCGACTGCTGCCGACCTTTCAGAGACTTCTCTTGAGTCGATTCTGATTAACATTGCTGACATGAAAGATGATCGTGGACTTAGAGTTGCTGCACAAGGCACTCGCCTCATCATCCCAACAGCATATGTTTTCACTGCTGAAAGGCTTCTCGAGTCTCAGCTCCGCACCGGAACTGCTGACAATGACATCAATGCTATTCGCTCCGGTGGTTATCTGCCGCAGGGATATCATGTCATGCGTCGCATTTCTGATTCGGATCGTTGGTTTGTCCAGACGGATGTTCCCGATGGGCTGAAAATGTTCCAGCGCTCTCCGATGAAGAAGGGCATGGAAGGTGACTTCGAGACTGGCAATGTCCGCTATAAAGTTCGCGAGCGTTATTCGTTCGGCTGGACTGACTGGCGTGGCGTTTTCGGCTCTGAAGGCGCATAAGGAACTGGGGTCACTCATCGCGAGTGACCCCAACCTTTTATGGCTGATCCGAGAATAAAGACTTGGTATGATTATATCGGGGCAAAAGATCCAAGTGCTCTTTTCCCGGTTGATGATAACAGGTCGCTAGATCAAAGGAGAGCGCAAGCACAGCGTTTGCGCGAAATGGGAATTCATGTCCCAGTTCCAAAATCTAAAGAATATGAATTTGATGCTGGTCAAGGAATTGGCAAATACCCAATATCAATCGGTGCTCTTGCTGGAATGACCCAGAAAGAAGCTGATCAGGCATCTGAATCCGCAGCAGGGACGGTTCAATTTGTTTACGATTACGGGACTCTACCTTTGTATTTTACACCAGCAGCACCAGTCGCAGCTGCATTTGATGTTTCTAGAGGAATAATAAACCGAGACCCCATTGAAGTTTCTCTTGGTGCGCTTGGAATTGGCAGACCTTTGAAATCAATAGCACCAACGATGTCTGAAGCAGCAGAAAGAGTTTTGAGCTATTCATTTGGGACTGGTGGAGCAGCGATTGCTGTTCAAGATGCCTCCCCCGGTGTCCTTGATCTGCTTTTAAACATTGAAGAAAAAGCTCAGAATGAAAATTAACTTTTCATTTGGCGAAAAACAAAGTAACATAAAACTATCCTGACTGCATTTTGCAGACACTAGCCACGACAGGAGGAATAAAATGGCTAATACTACATTTTCTGGTCCAGTCCGTTCCGAGAACGGATTCCAAACCGTTTCTAAAAATGCGACCACTGGCGCTATTACTGTAACCAGTGGAGATAAGATGGCAGTTGAAGCGACTGCCTCTGCTGGCATTGAAGGAACTGCTGCTGTTTACGTTACGCAGGTTAATCGCCTGAAAAGTGATGTGGACACGAATGTCAATATCGTAAAAACTTCCATTATGATTGATCTTACAGGTCTAAGAGATGGTGGAACTGCTGGCGATATTATCGGCAAAGATGGCGATGGTGTTGCTTTTATCGGCCAAGTAACAACTGCCAACCAAGGAACTGTTTTTGGCGTAACGATGACTTGCGTTGAAACACCTGCTGGTGGTGGTACGGACATTGATCTTTACTCTGCAACCGAAGGCACTGGCGTAAACGACACTGCGATCGGTGATCTGACTGAAACGCAGATTATCAATGCTGGTGCTGCTTCGGCTGGAACCATGGTTGCTGGTGGCGATATTGCTGCTGACCAGTATTTGTATCTTGTTGGCCAAGGAACTGGACACGCTGCTTATACAGCTGGGCGGTTTCTAATTGAAATCTTGGGATATGATGTAGCGTCCTAAGAGTTGGTTGTAATATGGAGCAGGGGTAAAACCCTGCTCCAAGAACTGGAGTCAAAATATGGCAGATATTACAACATCAACGAAACTTAGCGAGAGTGATCGCCAAGTTGTCTATGCATTTCAATATCAATATGTTGATACTGGGAATGAATCTGCAGTTCTTAAAGTAGATGTTTCTGGTCTTGATAAAAATGATGCTGGGGAAAGCTGCACAGCTGTGCGGATCGTTGAGGCTTGGTGGACAATATATGGCATGACTGTTGAGGTTCTTGCTGATGCTTCAACAGACGTAATAATTTTACATCTTGACGAAAACCAATCTGGTTATCAAGATTATTCTGTTTTCGGTGGTCTTCCGAAAACTACTACATATGGATCAAGCCCAAGTGGTGATATAAAATTCACCACAACTGGTGCTGGTGCAACAACAGACTCATACCAAATTGTTTTGAGAATGATAAAAGAGTACTAAAATGGCAACATCTGGCACTGTAGCTTATAGGCCGAATATTGAAGAAATAATCGACGAGGCTTTTGAGCGTTGTGGCATTGACACCCAAACGCGGACAGGCGGTCATGCTGTAAGTGCCAGAAGAAGTCTAAATCTTTTATTTTCTGAGTGGTCGAATCGTGGCTGGAATTATTGGACAGTTTCTTACAAAACAATAACTCTGGTTGCTGACCAGTCGACGTATACTCTTGATGCTGGCTTGGTCGATATCATAGATGTTGTTTATCGCAAAGTCTCCGGGTCAACATCCACAGATCAAGTTATGAATCGCGTTTCGATCTCTGAATATAACCAGATACCAAACAAATCAGATTCTGGCGTTTCTTCACAGTACATGATTGATCGCCAGTACACACCAACAATGACTGTTTGGCAAGTTCCTGATAATGCCAATGACTCGATTCGTTATTATGGAGTTTTCCAGCCAGATGATGTTACTGCATCAAACCAAGATGCTGACATCCCATATCGTTGGACTGATGCATTGTGCGCAGGTCTTGCTTCTAAACTAGCTGTTAAATTTTCACCAGAGCGTGCAGCAGATCTTTTTACTCTTTATGAGCGTGCTTTCCAATTTGCTTCTGATGAAGAAGGCTCGAATGTTCATCTACGCATTAAGCCAACAGGGATGAATCTTTACTGATGGCTGTTTATGCAAAAGGACGAAGGTCTCTGGCGATAAGTGATCGCAGCGGATTCCGTGTGCCTTATCAAAATTTAAGAACAGAGTGGAATGGTCTGCGAGTTTCACCTGATGATTATGATCCTAAGCACCCACAACTTACGCCACCTAAAAATATAACAGATGCAACTGCTCTCTACGACCCAAGACCGGACAATGATCCAGAGAATGTTTCGTTCTATGTAAATTATAATTGGTTTGGTTTCCAAAATGTTCCTTTGTCTGCTGATGGCTTCTCCCAACCATCAATGGACTCGAGAGATTATGAGCAGCCAAATCGTTTAAATGCAAAAGGCTCTGTCGGATTTGTAACTATTGAGATGCCAATGGAAGTGTTTGTCTCTTCCGTTCACAGTCAAGGTCTTGCTGGTACTGTTTCTATTGAAGCATCAATAACTGAGACAGGTGTCGCTGGAACTGGTGCTATCGGAACCGAAACTTTTGAAGCATCAATAACTGAGACAGGTGTCGCTGGCACAGGCGCACTTGGTGCATTTGGTGAGACAGATGGAGCCAGTCTGACTCTTAGCATAACTGAAACAAGCACAGTTGGCACAGGTGCCATTGGAACCGAATCTGTTGATGTTGATAACCCAACTTGGGGCAGTGGCGGTTGGGGCGAACATGCGTGGGGTCAATAAATGAATTATAGTGCACTCGTAACGCAGATTAAAAATTTCTTGGAAGATGACTCCACAGAGTTCTCTGATTCTATTGATGCGATCATAGATCAAGCTGAAGAAAAGATTTTTCAGCGTCTGCCGAATCTCCCAGCTTTTCGCCAAAGTGCAACTGGGACGTTAGCTGATGGAACAGCATCTTACACAATATCAAATGCACGGATTGTCCGGAATGTTGGCGTGACAGTTTCAAGCAATGTTACTTATCTTGATCACCGGGTTGATTCCTATCTCAGAGACTACTGGCCAAATGCAAGCACAACTGGTCAACCTATAATGTATAGCACAGACTCTGCATCAGCCTCCGGAACAACGATAACTCTTGCTCCAACGCCAAATTCTAATTATTCCTACGAGGTTGAGTTCTCAGCCCCAGCGACAGGTCTTTCCTCTGGAAATACGACCTCTTGGCTCGGGACAAATGCAGAAAATGTTCTTCTTAGTGCCTGTCTCTATGAAGCTAGTGCTTTTCTTAAAGCACCAGAAACAGTAACTTTGTACAAATCACAGTTTGATGAAGCAGTGCAGCTTATGCAACAGGAAATGCTGCGTGATTATGCTTCTGAATACAATGGAGGTATATGATGGCAATAAGTCAAGCAATGTGCACATCTTTCAAGTCTGAAATTTTAGATGAGCAGCACGATCTTGCAGCAGACACGATAAAAATCGCTCTTTACACAAGCAGCGCAAGTCTTGGAGCTGGAACGACTGCTTATTCAACAAGTAACGAAGTCTCTGGATCCGGATACACAGCTGGTGGTGTTGCTCTGAGCAGCAAAACAGTTGCAACTTCTGGCACGACTGCTTATTTCGATGCAGCAGACCCAGAGTGGACTTCTGCGAGCTTTACTGCAAATGGAGCATTAATTTATAACGACACAAATAGTGACAAAGCGATTGCCGTTCTTGCTTTCGGTGGTGACTTCACTGTTGCTGGTGGCACTTTTAAAATCGTTTTCCCAGCGGCAGGGGCAAATGCCATTATAAGGATCGACTGATATGGCTAGTTCATACACAACAAACTTTTCCATCGAGAAGATGGGAACTGGCGATCAGTCAGGAACTTGGGGCACAACCACAAATCACAATTTTGACATCCTTGACCGGATAGCCTCATACAAAGCTGTTGCGATAACAACAAATGCAGACACGCACACTTTAACTGTGCGAGAGGCATCTCCTGGATCTGGCACAGAGAATTTGCAAGATGGAATGTATCGTGTAATTAAATTTACAGGAGCACTGGATTCAAATTGCACAGTTACAATCGCTCCAAATTCAGCAGCAGCATTTTTTATCTTTATTAACGCAACCACTGACTCTGGCTCAAGTGGTCCATATTCATTAATATTTACGCAAGGCTCTGGGGCAAACGTAACAGTTGTGAATGGCAAATCAGCTGTTGTTTATGCTGATGGTGCTGGATCTGGTGCTGCTGTTATCAATGCTCTAGACAAGCCTCTCTTTGGCACAATTTCAGCAACTGCTGACACCGCAGCTGGTGATGCAGCATCTATGGGTTATACTGCTTCTGAAGGATTGATTCTGACCGGGCAAGGCAGCACTAATGATGTAACGATTAAAAATGATGCTGATGCAGACGTAATCACGATTGCAACAGGTGGCACCAGCGTTGATATTGTTGGTGATGTAACTGCTTCTACTCTGAATGCGGATGGTGATACCTCTGCTGGTGATAACGCTGCGATGGGTTACACGGCAGCGGAAGGTCTGATTCTTACCGGGCAGGGCAGCACAAACGACATTACTATAAAAAACGATGCTGATGGGGAAGTTTGCGGAGTTCCCACAGGCACCGATGATCTCCGTTTTCCAGATGATGCCCAATTACAACTTGGCACTGGTGGTGACCTAACTGTTCATTGGGATGGCACCGATGGTCACATTAGTGTAGCAGGAACACTCAATATTGACGGCTCTGGCGAAACAATGGCAACTTTTGTGGATGATGGAGCGGTAACTTTATACCACAATAACGTCGCCAAACTCGCCACTTCTGCTGTAGGAACCACAATAACTGGCACGCTGATAGCGACCACAGACACAGACACAAGCAACACTGGCAGTGTGACGCTAGATTTTGGAGCCAACCAAAACTTTGTGCTGACATTGACAGGCAACGTAACTTTAGCCAACCCATCCACAGAGCAAGTTGGTCAGGCTGGCGTGATGGTGTTTATCCAAGACGGAACTGGATCACGAACTTTGAGTTTAGGCACGGATTATGAAACTGCGGGAGGGGCTGGGATTACTCTTAGCACCGCAGCTTCAGCGGTGGATGTAGTGCCGTATTTTGTCAAAGCCTCTGGCAGTATTCAGCTAGGAGCTGTGCAGAAGGCATTCAGCTAATGCCAGTATTTGGATCACAATGGCTCGCTGCAACTGATACGACTTACGAGATAGGTCAGTCTATTCGTTTTAATGACAACGACTCTGCTATTTTAGAAAGAGATGGTTTTGGTCAAAGTCCAACATCTTCAACAGATTGTACGTTTAGTGTTTGGGTTAAACGTGGAAATAATTTTGGATCAAACTCCACCATTCTTTATGGGGGAGACCCAGCTGGTTCGACCTCCGAATCGTTACGTTTTGGTACAGGCAATCAACTTCAGTTTGGTCAAGCATCAAGCGATTACGATTTAGTAACAAATCAAGTTTTTAGAGACCCTTCGGCGTGGTATCATATAGTTGCTGTTCTAGATACCAATAACGGAACTGAGGGCAACAGAGCCGCATTATATGTTAACGGTTCTAAGGTTACTTCTTTTGCTACAGAGAATTATCCAAGTTCTGGTTACAGCACGAATTTTACTGCTAACAGTAGTTCTGTTGAGCATGTGCTAGGAGCAAACAGCAGTTCTGGTCCTGCGTCTCAGTTTTTTGACGGCTATATGGCAGAAATAAACTTTATAGATGGACAGGCTCTGACACCTGCAAGTTTTGGTGAAACAAACAGCGCAACTGGGCAATGGGTGCCGAAGGCTTACTCAGGGAGCTACGGAAATAATGGGTTCTATCTGAAAGGTGAGTCTAGCTCTGATCTCGGAAACGACAGCAGTGGCAATGACAATGATTTTTCCAGCAGCGGCTTGGCAACAGCAGATCAGATGTCCGACTCGCCAACTAATAATTTCTGGACCCTTAACCCATTGGATAGCGGAGCAACAATTTCTGATGGAAATCTAAAAAACGGTGGTGGTAGCTCTACAAATACACATGCTCCTGCTTTGCCCACAACAGGCAAATGGTATTGGGAAGTCGTTTGCACCGACATAAATACTGGCACAACCGGCGCACATTTCTTTGGAATTTGTAACGCAGCGGTCTATCAAAGCGAAGACTTTACAGCTCACGCAACAATTAGCGCAGGTCAACAGCGTGGTGGGCAGCTAAAGAAAAACAATTCTAACACTTCTACCGGCACTGCTGTAAATGATGGCAATACTGTTGGACTTGCGTTCGACGCAGATAACTTGACATTGAAATTGTACGTCGAGGGTTCGCAGAGCGGCAGCACAATCACAAGTCTGACGGCAGGGACTTATAAGTTGTGGATTCAAGACGGCAGCACAGTCACCAACATGACGGTCAACTTTGGTCAAAGCGATTTCGACCAGACGGTGCCTACTGGTTACAGTTCGTTATGCACTAATAATTTACCAGACCCAGCCATTGCAGACCCCAGCAAGTATTTTCACACTCAGCTTTATTCTGGTAACGGTAGCTCTGGTCATGCAATTACTAACGATGCCAACGCGGGAGATTTTAAACCTGACTGGTTAGTATTGAGTCCCCGTTCAAACGGCGATCACCACAATTCTTTGGATGCTGTAAGAGGCAGCGATAAACGTATTCAAACAAATAACAGCACCGCAGAGCAAACAGACGATCCTGCGCTTGTTACGTTTGAAAGTGATGGGTTTGACCTTGACACAACTGATGTGAATTATAACGGATCGGGCAGAACTTATGCTTCTTGGCAATGGTCAACTGATGGTGCATCTGCCGCGACCAACTCTGACGGAGATATTGATTCTTCGGTTATGAAAAACACCACCGCAGGGTTTTCAATAGTGACCTATACAGGCGGCGGCTCTACGGAAACTTACGGCCACGGGCTTGGAGCTAAACCCGCATTTATCGTAACCAAAAGGAGAAGTGGCACAGAAAACTGGTGGGGGTGGCATCAAGATTTAGCTGGCGAAACATCTTTGGTTTATATGGATTTGACTAACGCTGCAACAACAAGGTCTGTCAGTTGGGCACCGACTAGTTCAACCATCCAAGTTTACAATAATACGGCAGTTGGTGCATCCTCAGACACATATGTCTCATATGTTTTTACCGAAATTGATGGATATAGTAAATTTGGTAGCTACACTGGCAATGGTTCATCAACAGCAGGGCCGTTTGTTTATACCGGATTTCGTCCTGCTTTTGTCATGACTAAAAATATTACAAATTCTGGCGATGCTTGGCCTATCGCAGATAATAAAAGATCACCCTTTAACGTATGCAATGCGACAGTTTTTTGGAACCAAACTACGTCCGAAACAACTGGTTATCAAATAGATATGTTGAGTAATGGGTTTAGACCTTACACCACTGATCATGGAGTAAACGAAAGTTCTGCTACTTTCATATATATGGCTTTTGCTGAAGCACCATTCAAAACAGCCAATGCTCGATAGGAGAAGAAAATAATGTGGAAATATAACGGGAAAATTATTCGAGAAGGCAGTTCTTGGATTAATAGTGATGGCATTCAACATCCACCTAACTGGCAAATTTGGTCTAAGTCTGAAAAAGAAGCAGCGGGAATGACAGAGGTTAATCCTGAAACTCCCCCCGACTCCCGCCTGTATACATGGAACTATGCTGCCGATGGCGTGACGATTGAAAAAACGGCTAAAAGTTTGACGGATGTCGGCCAGACGGATGATAGCGGCAATCCAATCAAAGACTCTGATGGCAATCAAATTATAGATGATGGTGTCAAAACATCTCTTAAAAAAGAAGTTAAAGCACAGCAACATAGTAAACTGTCTGAAACAGACTGGGCGGTGGTTAGGAAAGCCGACAAGGGAACGGCTATTCCGTCTAACATCCAGACTTACCGAGATGCAATTCGCACCAAAGCAACCGCAATGGAAAATGCAATTGATGGTGCAGCAAACACTGATGCTGTAGCCGCGCTGTTTGTTACTTTTGACTCAGAAGGAAATAAGTCCGGTGTCCTTTATGATTGGCCAGAACTAGGGACTTAATAAATGGTGACGGTAAAAGACATAGAGGCTAGGGTAAATACACACGAAGCAGTATGTGCTGAAAGATGGAAAGAGACCATAGAGCGTATAAAACGTCTTGAGATGATTATGATTGGTTCAGCAGGTGCAGTTATTGCGCTGATGGCTGGCATGCTTTGGAAGATGTAAGATGGATATTGATCGTTTAATCGCACAGCTCAAAGTTCACGAAGGCGTTCGTGATAAAGTTTATCTTGATACTGAAGGCATTGAGACGATCGGTGTTGGTCGCAATTTGAAAGACAAAGGTCTTTCAGAAGACGAGATCGATTATCTTCTGCAGAATGATATATCAGAATTTAAATCTGGAGTGCAGGACACGTGGTCTTGGTGGGACAACCTAGATGATGTTCGGCAAAGAGTTGTTGTAGACATGGCATTCAACATGGGTCTCGGTGGCTTGTCAAAATTTAAAAAGACTCTCGGGCACATAGAATCTGGCGAGTATGAAGAAGCAGCGTCTGAAATGCTTAATTCTCGTTGGGCAGAACAAGTTGGTCGGAGGGCAAATACTTTAAGCGAAATGATGCGAACCGGGGAGGACGGTGATGGCTTCTAAAGGCAAAAAATCTTTGCAAAAAGACAGTGCATATGAGGAATATGACATTGATGGGGATGGTGTGGTTAGCGATGCTGAACTTGCAACAGTCAAGGCAATCCACGAGACAGAAGCAGCTGACGAAAAATCAGATGCCCAGAAAAAGATGGCTTGGGTCGCTATCATCGCTATGCTTATTTTTACTGGTTTTATTTTCCTTCCTATATTTCCTGATAGTCGTATAAAAGCTCTGGCTGATCTTTTTGGTCTTTTTTACATAGGGATGGCTGGTGTTGTTGGAGCTTATATGGGGATGACAGCTTACATGAGTGCTAAAAAATGATACAAGCTCTTCTTCCAAGCATATTGCCAGCAGTAACTGATGTTATTGGTAGGTTCCTGCCGGAAGACAAAGAAGCGAGGGCAAAAGCAGAGCGCGACTTAGAGGCGCAGCTCGCAACGCATCTTGCCAAAATTGATATTGCGCAACTGGAAATAAACAAAGCAGAAGCCTCGCATCGAAGCGTATTTGTTGCCGGGTGGCGACCATTTATAGGCTGGACATGTGGAGTTGCACTGGCTTACACATATGTTTTGCAGCCAATTCTTGTTTTCGGTCTTGCACAGGCTGGCTATTTAATTGATTTGCCAACAATGGAACTTGGCGAAATGATGCCTGTTCTGATGGGGATGTTGGGTCTTGGTGGCCTCCGGACATTTGAAAAGTTCAAGGGTGTAAGTAAATAATGCCACTTCAAACTTTGAACATAAAACCGGGAATTGTAACTGACGTTGATGAATACACAGCAGCGAAAGTTGGTCCATATTGGGTTGATGCAGACAAGATTCGTTTTGTTAATGGTCTGCCACAGAAAATAGGTGGTTGGTCTAAAGACACAGCAACACCATCTGTTGCAACATCTAGCACAAATCTTTCTGCTGGCAAAGTTAGAGCATTGCTTAATTGGCGTCTCGTTGATGGCACTGATGTGACAGCGCTCGGTTCTGAAAGGCAGCTGCTTATTCTTCTTGGTGGAACTTATTATGATATCACACCATTGCGAACAACTGCAGCAACGCTCGGATCAAATCCAATAACAACATCTAGTGGATCTACAACAGTTACAGTGGCGCACACCAGCCATGGTGCTGACACTGGTGAGATTGTTTCTTTCAGTGGAGCTGCAGCTGTCAATGGTGTAACGCTGTCTGGTGCGTATGAGCTTACAAAAGTTGATAATAACTCTTACACTGTTGTTGACTCTGTCACAGCTTCCGGCTCTGGGTCTGGTGGTGGAAGCTCTGTTGTTGCATCCTATTTAATAGGAGATACAGAAGGAATGCTTGAGCCAACAGCAGCATTGGCTCTAGGCTGGGGAACAGGCACTTGGGGTGGAAGCACATGGGGAACTGCTCGAGCCAGCTCTAGCGTCACCCTAGAGCTTTCTCAGTGGAGTTTTGACCTTTGGGGAGAAGACCTCATCGCAACAGTCCACAACTTTGGAACATATGTCTGGGATGCAAGTGCTGGGGTGGCAACGAGAGCAACATTAATAAATGAAGCTGAAATAACCAAATCAAGATTTACCACAGTGTCTTTCCCGGACAGGCATCTCATTGCTCATGGCGCATATAACACCAGCACATCAGCGCAAGACAACATGTTAGTTCGGTGGTCTGATCAGGAAGATTACTCTGAATTCACACCATCAACTACGAACACAGCTGGCAACCAAAGATTGCAAGTTGGCACCAAAATAATGGCAGCAGTTCCGACTCGTGAAGCAACATTCATCGGGACTGACGAGGCTATGTATGAGATGCAATTTGTTGGCGCACCATTTATATTTTCATTCCGTTTGCTTGGAACAGGCTGTGGTCCAATATCTCAAAACGCTATGGTAAATGAAAGTGGTGTTGTTTACTGGATGGGCAGAAGCAATTTTTTCGTTTACGATGGTCAGATCAAAGAGCTGCCTTGCCCCATCCAATATTTTATATTTGACGACTTGAACCAGCAGCAGCAGCAAAAAATATTTGGATCGATGAATCGTAAATTTCAAGAGGTCATCTGGTTCTATTGCTCAAATGATGCTGCTGATGATGAACCAGACAAATATGTTACTTATAACTTTGAGACAGGCGTCTGGACAATCGGCTCAATGCAAAGGACAGCTTGGCACGATCAGTTTGGCGTTCGTCTTGTTCCTTATGCTATAGATAAAAGTGGATATCTTTATAATCAGGAGACAGGAACTGATGCTGATGGGTCGGCTATGACATCATACATAGAGAGTTCTGCTATAGAATTTGATGTCCAGCAAGCGCCAGATGGCACGAATCTTTACATGATTGATAAATTTGTTCCTGCAGGAACTATCACAGGATCCCTTGATTTAACAGTAAAATCAAAGAAATATCCGCAAGATGCTAGCGAAATTAGTAAAGGACCATTTACTATTTCGCCAACTACGACTAAAGTAAGCCTAAGAGCTAAAGGGAGACAGATGAAAGTTCGTTTCTCTAGTGATGCGACAGGTGATAATTGGGAGCTTGGCACATTTAGATTTAATTTACGACCGGATGGACAGCGATGACAATAAGACAGGGAAGACTACCATCACCACCAAATGCTTATGATCAAAGATGGGCAAATCAGTTAGTCCGGCAGCTCGAGCAAAACATCTCAGCAACAAATCTTGCTGCATCATCTTCCCGCTACACAGTAACCAATGTAACAACAGATCGTGCACTAGATGCAGATTCAACTTCAACAGCAGAGCTTGCTGATGTCCTTGGAACGCTGATAACTGATCTGAGAGAAAGAGGAGTTATAGGCTAATGGCAGCTCTAACAAATTTAATTGAAAGAACAGGCAGCATTGTTCCTGTTGGCACTGTGAATCCGGGGCAAGAAAGTTCTTCTGGACCAGTAACTGTCCCTGTCTATCAAGTTCAGTCTTTTGCCCCACAAGTTGAGACTGGCCAACTGCAAAAACTTTATGGCACGAGCGCGATGCCAATGTTTGAGTTTGCTAGGCGTGTGCAGTCCGGGGAATCAACTTTCGACCCTTCTAAGCAGTTTGATAGAGAAGCTGCAGATGTCATTGGCAGCTTGTCAGATGAAGAGTTGGCAGCACAAGGTTTAGAGCCTGACCTTATTAAAGATATTCTTATTCCAACAGCATCAACTGCTACTGGTGCAGTTCTTGGAACTGCTGGGAGAATGGCATCCGCACTCCCCGGAGGAGGGACATCCTCTGAATTCTTAGGCCAGATTGGTCCGGCGGCAGGAAGCTATTTACCGGGGTCTTCCGGGTCAGGGCTAACAGTTGGATCAGGAGTTAACAAGGCAACAGCCGCAGCTTTTGGATTGAAACCGGGACAGTCTGCAATAAGAGTGTCAGATTTCAATACAATACAATCTTCCAATCCAATGTTTAGTGGCACACCTCTACCGGGTAATCAAAACCTTATGTCAGTAAACACTGCATCTTTGAATCAGCAAGTTGCCGCTGGTGCTGCCCAACCCGGAGGTGTCGTGGCAAGTCAAGCTGCAGACCCCGGAATGTTCGACGCTGGCGGGTTTTTTGACAAAGGCTTCACACGTTATACACCTTCTTTTGCTCAAGTTGGAGTTGGCTTCGGCCTTGATCTTGGTTTCAATCTTTTGTCTGGCATGAAGCCAAAAGAGGCTGTTAAAAGTGCTGCGATAACTACTGCAGGAACAGCTATCGGAACTGCAGTTGCTGGCCCGATTGGTGGCTTCGTTGGTGGAACGATAGCAAAAGTTATCAGTGGCGGTTCTGTTGTTTGCACCGAGCTTCACGAGCAGGGTGAAATTTCAGACAGCGAATATCGAACCACAAATTATTACAATGCGACTGTGCTTACGCCAACGCACATGAAAGGATATCACTTCTGGGGTGTTCCTGTTGCTGAAAAAATGAAAAAAGGCAAGCAGATCAAATTCTGGAAGTTTGTTTACAAACAGTGGAGCAAGCATGCTCATTATAAACTAGGCAAAAGAAAGTTTAGCCTGTCTGGTTTTGTTGTTGCCAAATCTCTTGAAACAGCAAGCCTGTTGATTGGTAAAATTTATGAAGCAACTCTAGAAAAAAGGATATTCGCACATGGCTGAACAAATGATGGAACAGCAAAGAAGCCTAAACGATGAAATGGGTGCAGACGCAGCAATGATGATGATGCAACCGGATGACGAAGTTCGTGTCATTTTGCTCTCTCGGCTGGAGTCTATGACCCCGGAAGAATTAAAAGCTCTTGACCGGGCTATTGATGGAGCCTCAGCTCGAGTTCTTCTCAAACTGCTGCCAGAGCTGCAGGATCTTATTGAGACATCAATGAGTCGCAAAGCTGGTGCTGGTCAGCAAGGTGGCGCATTGGCGGGAATGTAATGGAGATACGCAGAGCATCAATATTTGATTTTTCTCACATCTGTGCTTTGCTTGTGCGAATGCATGAAGGCACAGATTTTGACCTGCCAGAGATCGATGGTGAGAAATTTTCAAATGCTGTTTTGCGCACAATTAACCAAGGCATTGTTCTTGTTGCAATTGAAGAGGGACAAATGATAGGTTCTATCGGCGGAATCAAATCTTCTGAATGGTGGTCTAATGAGCCGCTGCTGGGGGACATTTGGTTCTATGTTGAGCCTGAAAGCCGTGCAACCAGAGCTGCAGCAAACCTCGTTAAAGAGTTTATGTCTGCTGGCCAAGGCATGAAGATTAAACTCGGTCATATTTATGGCAATGATTTAGATCGTAAAGATAATTTTTTTGAAAGGCTCGGTCTCAAAAAAGTTGGGACTAGCTATTTCTCGGAGGCGAGCTGATGGGCGGATTGTGTTCAACAAGTGTTCAAGTCCTTCCTGATCCCAAGGAAGTTCTCAAAGATACTGAGATACCTGAATGGGTATCTGAAGGTGGTCAAAAACTTTTCCAGCAAGCTGCTGAACTTGCAGGTGGTGATTTTCCTGTTTTTGAAGGTGACCGCATTGCAACATTTGAAGACATAAATGACCCAGATGCTATATCTAAACTTACGAGGCGTGAGCAGGAGGGTCTGCAACTTCTTGAAGATCGTGGTGATGTTTATCAGCCTTATGTTGACCGGGCTGGTGAGGTTGCAACAGACATCGGCTCACAGAGGATAGATACTGGTCAGTTTGACTATTCTGCTTTTGGTCAAGAAGCTCTCGACAAATACCTCCCAACATTCACAAGTGCTGTTGATCCAGCTTTGCAGGATGTATCTGAAACATTTGCTAGGCGACAGCGAGATCTTGGTCTTGCCGCAGGCAAAACTGGTGCTTTTGGCGACCGCATGGGCATGGAAGCTGCAGAGCTGACGAGAGGTGAAGCTCGGGAGCGCGGTAGGCTGCTCTCTGAAGCTGGGCGACAGGGACTTGAATTTGCATCTGGACAGTTTGAGCGAGATCGTGGTGCAGCAGAAAGGCAATTTCAGCTTAACCAAGCTGCTCGTCAGACAGATTTTGATCTAAACCAAGCTAGCCGAAGAATGGAGCTTGAAGCAGTTACATCGCTCGCTCCGCAGGTGCAGGGACTTGTCCAGCAAGAGGCGCAAGGCTTGATTGGTGCTGGTGAGGCTGAGAGGCTTCTTGACCAACAAGCTCTCGAGATGGCTTACAGAGACTATGTTGAGCAGAGAGAATATCCATTCACTGCTCTAAACTTTGCCATGGGTGCTCTCAAAGGTCTGCCATTCGAGACTCGTGAGTTTACGATGCAGCGTGGTGGCGAGTTCATCCAGTCTCCCAGCGTATATGGTCAGACAATGGGTGGGCTTGGTGCTTTGGCATCAGCCTACAAGCTGTTGAGTTAGGAGTAGCAGATGGCAACACCACCAAACAAAGTTAGTGGCGGTCTGAACCTTGGAGCAGCTGGCACAAATATAAACAATTTGTCTAACTATGGTGCTCTGGCAAAACAACTCGGACAGCAGCTTTATCCGCAGCGAGTCGAAGATCCAAAAGACAAATGGCTGACTGCTTTCCAGTTTTTTTCAAACATGGC
>TARA_R100000808_G_scaffold9592_2_pt1 | contig 16205 bp, 29 predicted proteins | sample TARA_R100000808 | Tara Oceans TARA_R100000808 (sample SAMEA2622852) | marine metagenome | biome: marine biome (ENVO:00000447); feature: marine epipelagic mixed layer (ENVO:xxxxxxxxx); material: "saline water (ENVO:00002010), including plankton (ENVO:xxxxxxxx)" | depth 140 m | reverse complement strand
AACGAAACACAAGAGGTTCAGGTAAAATAGGTGTAGCAAGATCAGATCCATTTAGTTCAGAAGCAAGAGCTGGTGGTACAAAGAAGAGAAAAACAAGAAAGAAAAAGCGAAAAGCATCAGGCAAAGTAGGATTAACAAAATCATTAGACTCAATTCAAGGCTTCTTACAAGCAGCAATTATATTAAAACGTGGTGCAGATGCAGGTGTTGGTGGCTATGCGACAGGGGATCAAGTAACAAGACTTACAGGTGTTAATACAAACACAGCAATGAGACAAACTAAACCTAAAGAGGGAAACATTAGAGGTACAGTAAGAGAAGTTGAAATTCCTAAGAAAGGAAAACACTCAAAATTAATTGATGCTATTAGTGATGCATCAACAATAAATCAAAGTTCTGGAAAAACAGATATTTTGTTGACTTCTGAATTAAATAAAAATTTCAATGGATTACTAGATGCCTATCAAGACAGATGGGTAAATAAACTAGAGTTCAACGCTGATGGTTCTGCTAGAAGAGGTAAAACAGGCAAAATTATTAGAAACCAAAAAGGAACTAAGAAGAACCCAGATAATAAACAAACAGATTTTCCAGTAGTGTCAGCACGAGATGCAGATGCAGCAAATCAAGCAAAACAAAGAAGAGCAGAACTAAATCGTGAACGTGTTGTACAAGAAAAACGAGATTAAATAAAAACCTTTAAATATCATGCATATAAATATATGTTATGAGGAAAGATGAACCTAAAAAATGTATAAATTGTGGTGCTACTTTACCTTATAGATATAAAGGAAGACAAAAAATATACTGCTCTGATTTATGTAGAAAAAGTTATAGGAAAGAACAATAGATTTTAAGTGTGAACATCTACATTGATGGTGGAACTAGAGGTTCTAGGATATGTCTTGTTGATAATGATAAAGAGATAGTTCATGTTAGAAGAACAAAGACTGGAGACGTTCCTACAAACAATGAATTAGAATACTTAGCGTTAGAATTCGCACTTCATTATATTGCTAATAGATATAAAGGAAAGAAGATAGTCATACATTCTGACTCTAAGTTAATTGTGAATCAGATTAATGGAAAGTGGAGAGTTACTACTGAGACTTTAAAACCATTGTATGAAAAATGTATGAGGAAGATGACAGATGATATTAAAATAAAATGGATCTCAAGAAAGTTTAACCTTGCAGGTCATGTCCTTGAGAAGTAGGCTTTCTTGGATAAGTGTCATGGCTTTCATCACTGGCTTGATTATGTTCCTTAAATGTTTCTAACATTCTTGAGAATATAGCAGCATCACTTTCATACATTTCACCGTTCTTTGTTTTCTTTACAAGTTTAGCAAACTTTCTGAACACTTCTTTATCTTCCCACGTTATACATATTGTGGTGTGAGAGTTTCCTATTTTACGTTTTGCCATATAAACTTTAAAACTTTAAGTTATATAAGTCTTTCCTTAGTAACAACCAAGTACCTTTATACCATGGTCAAACAAACAATAGTCGTCTATCCATGGTGGTTGTGGCTTTTGATATCCATCAACACCATAAAGATAACCAAGCATGAACTTATCTGCTATTTTAATCTCAAAAACTTCATTACTATTAATTGGTTTTAGACTTGGTGTCATTGTTGATTTCAAAAATCCATTTGGTGCATTACTTTCGTAATGACCAAGACCTAATGCATGACCAAACTCATGTAAAACTATATTATACACAGTTTGTGAAGGAAGTTCTACTCTTTCAAGATTAATTTCAAATTTGGTTAAACCTGTTTCTGGATCTTTAAAAGCATCATCAAAATTCAAAACAATATTTGTATTATTTGCTACGTGTAGGTATGTGATAACATATGCAAATTTATGAGAACTTTTAGAAAAATCAATAGCAGTTAATCCTAAAGCATCACTCTCTTTATCTTCATTCCACGCTTCATATGTCAAGAAGATGTTACAATGCCTATAATCATCAGGTGTTTTATTTGAATGTTGATCGTAAGGAACTGTTGGATGTATATACATACTCCAATCACCTTCTGGTAGGAACTCTTGCATTTCTAATTGCCAATCTAATACTGCTTTCCATGATTGATATTCTACATCTTTCCAATACTTAAAATCAATATGTTCTGGATTAGGTTCAAATAAACAAACCTGTGGTCTTACATCATGCCTTATACCAAGATATTCATATCTATCATTTTCTGGATATTGCCCATATGCTTGAATACTTGTTACCATTAATAAACTTGTTATTATGAGAGAGATACTTATTATTTTTAGAATTTCCATAAGATTTATAAAGAACACTTGTTTATATATTTAACATGGGAACTAAAATTAAGGCAAAGTATGATGGTAACTGTAAAATCTGTGGTTCTATATGGAACGTAGGAGATGACCTTTATTATCAGAAAACACCAAGGGCAACATGTAGTGATGAAGAATGTTTTAAAAAACAAGGTGGAACTATAAGAGATTTCGTTGTCAGAAAAGATGATGTCATAATAACAAAGATACCTGAAGTTGATGTAGGTGATTCAGTGAAACAAGTAGCTGAAGTTCTTCAACAGTATATTGTAGTTGCACATCATTTAACAAAGTCTTTGTATCCAGAACTAGATATAAACACACATACTTTTGGACAGATACGTTCAAAAATTATTGACCAGTTGTTATACTGTACTGATATACAAAAACAATAATTTTTTTTACCAAAGGTTTATATAACCTACTACCCTATAATATACAATGCATATTTCAGAAGTACTAGATATTGACACAACTTATGAAAAGTCAACACCATTAAAAGCAGGTGATAAAATCACAGTACAAGCTTTTAAATTAAAACATGTTGACCAAGTTGATGCTGATGTCGTAGAGATCAAGACCACAGATGGAATGAGACATTCTTTTGGTAAGGCAATTATCGGACAAGCAAAGTCAGATTATTACCAAGATGCTTTAAAGAAATGTATCGAAAAGGATTCTTCTGATGGTTTAGATGTTTGGGTTGTTGAGAAAGAAGCAGAGGGCACTGGAAGAATGATGCTTTCTCTTTCTACATTTGAACCTAAACATTAATCCTTTTTTTTACACAAGATTTATATTCATCTAATATAATATTATAATATGCAACAGTGTCAATCATGTTTTAGATTAAAAGAAGAAACTTGTCTTTGGAATGGTAAGGTTATGTGTAATAAATGTGCAGCTAAATTATTAAAATATACATGGGGTGGAAAGAATCCAAAAGACTGTCCACATCCAAACTTCTTTTTCAAAGAATTTAAATATCGTTGTAGAACATGTGGTGAATATGAAAATGAGTTGTAAAGAAAAGTGTGATAGATGTGGATGGGAGATGAAAAAGTTTCAAGCTTGTCATTTAATATGTCCTAATTGTGGTTCTCATCTTGACTGTTCTGATAAAGGAAGTGCATGGTAATGCCTTGTAAAAATATATGTGTGACATTAAATACACGACATGTTAATGCTATTTACAAATCAGATTATAAAAAATGTAGAACGTGTTCTATCAGTATAAAAACAAAAGAACATATCTGTCCTTGCTGTAGAAAAAAACTATCTATTAGAAGAAGACATAACTACAAAAATAGGGTGATGAATTAATGGAAATTAATTTTACCACAGAAAATATAGATAAAAAATTATACACTCAATTAATATTATATTATATCTATGAGCATTATCATTATACAGATTATCCTAGGCTTAGAGAACAGGATACATGGAAGATAACAATAAAAAGAACACAGGATTTTGATAAAGGATTCTATAAAGGTGCTACAAAAGAAGACCAATTAGATTATTCTATACCACATGGGGTTACAGGTCTTGGTGATATAACTTGTTACATATCTGATAATAAAAATAATATTTATACCATGCAAAACATGAGTGTTATTTGTCATGAGTTAGCACATATGATACTAATGATATATTATCCTAATGAAATAACTAAGCAAAGGCATGATGACTTCTATGGTAAGGTTGGAACTGATAGAAAACTATTCTCATCAGAGGTGCATGATAGAATAACTGAAGGTAAGACAAAGATTTTCAGAAGAAAGGTATCAAGATTTAAATCAATTAGTTTTATAGGTGTAGATATATCTGACTTGACAAACAGTAGGAAAAGGTTTGACAAATGACTAAGATGGAAACACTGAGAGATTTTGAGATGCACCTTATGTTTGGTGATGTTAAGAGAAAAAAGAAAAGGAAAAAGGTGAAAAATAAATGACTGAAAATATATACGATAGAATTATGAATATAAGAAAACATATGTATGGTCTTACCGTAAAAAGTGAGAATAATAAAAAAACTAATTACCAAGATTATCATGAAGCAGTATTTCCAACTGATGAAGAATTGGATATGATATTAAAGAGAAAAGGAATATGGTGAAAGAATATGGGTGATAAAACATGTAATCGTTGTGGCTATAAGGGCTTAGATTGGGATAAAGATTTTCATATGAAGACTGGTAAGTGGAAACTAGATAATCATAAGAGAGCTGATGGTAAATGGTGTAACAAACCTACTGCTGTAACAATGATGAGAAGAAAACATGAATGTGAAACATGTCCTTATTGTTTTGAGACAAGTACTTTCGGTCTATTTAATAAGGGAACTGGTGATTTAGAAAAACATATGAAAGCATATCATCCTAACAAAGAAATATTAACTGACTTAGATTATAAAATGATGCATGGTGGATTAAATCAATACGCATTAAAGAATTACAAATCCGATATTCATTATTCAAAATACGAGAAACGTTAATATACAGGTACATATATTATCTAACATGGTTAAACTTAGTGGGCGTTCAAAAAGTTCAAAGAGTATCTTGGTTGCAAGTGACATGCATGTTGGTTCTGCAACTGCAGTTTGTTCTGATGAACCTTATGTAACAGATTTAGATACCTCGATTAAACCTAATAAATTACAGAGAGTTTTGAATAGAGCATGGCATGATACTATTGATGACTTGCATATGAAACCAAATCTTCTTGTAATAAATGGTGAACCTATTGATGGTGCTAACAAAAGACAGTTAGGTCAGCAATCATGGTCAACAAATCTTGAAGACCAGATGAATGATTCTGCAAAACTCATTAAGGAAATACCATACAGTAACCTTATGTTTGTAAGGGGTTCTGGGTATCACGTTCAGGTAGATGGTACTAATTTTGAAGAAGTCTTAGCAAATAGACTTGGGGCTGCAAAGTATAAAGCATATGGTGGTGAAGGCACTACTGATTACTATGCATTTGTTAATATTAATAATAAAATGTTTAACTTTACTCATCATGTTGGTTTCAACAAGTGGGCTGCATATAGAACAACAGCTATATCAAGAGAGATGGCAGGTATGCATTTTGAAAACGATAAATTACATAAGACAGATGTAATAGTAAGAAGTCACGTTCATTATTTTGTTCATGTTGAATTTGTTCATAGCCATGGTGTATCTACACCTGCTTGGAAGTTTCCTGATGCCCATCTATTTAGAGGTGGGGTAGCAGGTACTACACCAGATGTAGGAATGGTTGAGTTTATAGTTGAACCTAATGGAAAACTTCTTGTTGAAAAACACATTGCAGAACTAGACATAAAACCTTTGGTGAGACACTTTTGAAGAAAAAATATGTCCTAACCTTAGAAGATGATGATGCAATATATGCAGAAGAGAATCTTAGAGAAAAGATTTATAACATGATGCCTATAGGTAAAGAAACTATATCATCCTTGGTTGCAAAGTCAGTAGGTACTAACTCAAGAAGAGCATTACAACACCTCTCAGATTTAGAAGAAGATGGATACCTAGTATCAAGACTTGGGAAAGTAAGACAAGGTAAAGCCCACACACACTGCCGTATATTTAAAAGAATAAAATAATATAAATCGAAATATATTTCTTTGATACAAAAGATTAAATAGGGCTATCAATTAAAGGCTATATGTTTGTTGAAATAATTGTTGAAGGAGTAGAACAACCATTTGTTTTACCAGTTACAAAATTATCAGGCGTTACTAAACAACTAGAAAAACGAGGAAAGAATTGGAAGTTTGGTAAAACTTTTCAATAAAATCTCCATCTTTTTTTTAAGATAGACTTATATTATTGGGCTTTCTATACTAAGTAATGAAATTTAATGTTGGAATAAAGTCAATCTCAATTAGCCAAGAAGCCAAGAAAGTTTTTGAAGACTTGGATACTATAAGACCAAAGCATATTTCTTTCAGTCTTATGTTAGCTATAACAGCAGATGAATATATAAAACAGCATAAGAGAGGACTTGTTAAACTAGATGAATTTTCTACAGAGAATATATCTGCAGCAACACCAAATTTTTTCTCACCTGTTGAGAATTGGATAGGATATTTATCAACCGTAGATTCTTCTGAAAAAATAAGAATAAAAGAGAGACTCATCCAACTACAGAATATGATGGATGGTGCTCGACTTTGATTGATTGTTCATCTTCATTTATCCGTGAAAAATTAATCGAGATTTTTAGTTCTAATAAATACAATTCTATAGTAACTAGCCTTAGACCTGATAGCACACTCACTATGAATGTAATGGAAGATGATATATTTGAATTGTTTGAAGTTGAGAAAGAAGAATTCAAAGGACTGGTAAAGGAAGCAATATTTAAGATAAAATCTGAACAATATGCTGAGGATTTAGATTCAATTAGATTCACTTTCAGAAATATTAAAGTTAATTTTGTCACAGAAGATGTAATTAAAATGCATGATCTAAATGCAAAGAATCATGAGAGAACTGTTGTCACATTTGATTGTGAAATAATAGCAGTAGAAAGAGAGAAAACATATGTTAAAAAAGCAAGTGCATACTGTCCTATATGTTATCAATCACAAGATATAGTATGTGATTATGAAAGAGACCTTAATAATTATACATGCCCTAATATTAAATGTAGAAAACATAAGTTAACTATAGGAAAGACTGGTTTAATCACAGATAATATACAATATGTATATCTTCAGGAATTATTAAGTGATGCAAGAAATAGTGCACCTATAATATTAAGAGGTGTAACAATAGATGAATTATCTGGTACATTATTTGTAGGTCAGAAGAAAAGAATAACTGGTCTCTATAAATCAGTAGTTAAGATGGAGAAAGATAACATAAATGAAATAGTTATTGAAGTTATGGCAGCACAAGACTTAGAGAAAAGAAAAGAGAATTGTTTAACTGATGAAGACTTTGAGATGTTAAAATCAGAATCAAGGAAAGAAGGTTTTACAAGTAAACTGGTTGATAGTTTTGCACCTATAATTATAGGATATGATGAAATAAAATTCTCAATATTATTAATGTTAGCAGGTGGATTCTCAAAAGTTAAAAGAGGTGATATAAATATACTATTGGTTGGTGATCCATCACTTGCAAAGTCAGAATTATTAAAAGAGTGTTCAAAAATATCAACAAAGTCAATGTACACATCTGGTAGAGGTGCAAGTGCAGCAGGTCTTACAATAGGTCTAGTAAAAATGGATAATGGTAGTCAAGTTGCACAAGCAGGTGTCTTACCATTATGTAATGAGGGTACAGCATGTATAGATGAGTTTGATAAGATGAACCCTAATGATAGAAGTGCAATGCATGAGGGTATGGAACAACAAACAGTATCAATAGCAAAGGCAGGTTTTAGAATGACATTACCTGCAAAGACTAGCATATTAGCTGCAGCAAACCCAAAATATGGTAAGTATGATACTAACATGACACTCATAGATAACATAGATATACCAGTACCATTAGTTTCAAGATTTGATTTGATATGGTTGATACGAGATAAAGTAAACTCAGCAGAAGACTCAAGGAAAGCAGAACATGTGTTGGATACATTTACTGGTCAAGATATGTCAAATAAAATATTCCTAGATAGAGAACAACTTTCATCTTACTTAGGATATGTTAAGGATTTAAAACCAACTATAACAGAAGAAGCAAAGTCTAAACTAGCACAAATATACCAACAAATGCGTTCACTTTCAGCAAGTCATGACTCATTAGCAGTAGGAATAAGACAACTTGAAGCATTGGCTAGACTCTCTACAGCACATGCAAAACTTTTGTTTAAGAATACTGTTGACGAGAGTGATGTTTCTGCAGTTGAATTATTATTAAAACAAATGTATGAATCACTTGGAATAAAAATGGACAGTGGTTTCACACAAGCTACATTAGTTATGGGTAAGAAAGAAACAAAAGAACAAACAGCAAATAGAATCTGGAAAGAGTGTGAAGATAATGACAAAACAGTTAAATATAAAACATTCATAACAAAATTAATGGAATCAGGATTATGGGATGATACATCTGCAAAGTCATTGTTCTCTCAATGGGAAATGAAATGTCTAATAAAACTAAAAGGTGATGGGAAATATCAGAAAACATAGACGAGTTAGAATTGGCTGAACCTACAGCAACTTCTATTGATTTAACTGTTGATCAATTAGATGGTGTTGGTGCAGTAACCAAGAAGAAACTAGAGTCATTTGGTATTAGAAACATCATTGATATATGTGTCCGTGGTGGAAAAGAAGTGGCAGAAATAACAGGTGTTGATAAATCAAAGGCTAACTCATGGGTGTTTAATTCACAAAAACTACTAGAAGATAATGATATGATTAGAAAATCTGACATGAGTGTTTCAGAATTACTTTCTTATCAGGAAAATCAACCAAGGTTAGAAACAAAATGTACTGAAGTTGACAACCTATTCAGTGGTGGGCTAACACCAGAATCAGTTTATGAGGTATACGGTGAGTTCGGATGTGGCAAAACACAATTCTGCTTGTCTTTATCTGCAGAGATACTTGCAAATGATGGTAAAGTAATTTGGATAGATTGTGAAGATACATTTAGACCAAGAAGATTGGCAGAAATTATGGTTGCTAGAGAGTTAGCAACTGAAGAAGATGTCATGGAAAAACTTGACAATATAAAGTATTTCTATGCACCAAACTCTGAACAACTAATGGGAACTGTTGATTCATTATCAGAAATAATGATGGAAGATAAACCAAAACTACTTGTCTTGGATGGTTCTATAGGACAATTCCGTGAAGAATATTTGGGAAGAGGTACGTTAGCAGAAAGACAAAATCAATTAGCAAGGTTGATGACACATCTAAAAAACATATCGTTTTACTTTAAATGTGTTGTTGTGTTTACTAACCAAGTTCAAAGTGATCCAGCTATTATGTTTGGAGATCCTGTTAAGCCTATTGGTGGAAATATTGTTGCACATGCTTCAACTTACAGGGTTTACTTTAAGAAATCAGGTAAGAAAAGAATAGCAAGGATGGTAGATAGTCCAGAACATGAGATGAAAGATGCTAGTTACACATTAACTATAAAAGGAATAGAAGACGTAGAAGATTAATGAACCCTCGTCAAAGGATGAGATACTCTAATCGAAAAGCTGTAATGTGGTTACTAAAAAATGGTTACGATGAAATCTGGTTGAAACCTCATACAAGAAGGCAAGACTTAGTATATACTAGGGGCGAATGGTATAGAGCACTTGATTTATGGAATCTTTTTGACGGTGTATGTTTTGATGAAGATTATAATATTGTTATGTTACAAATTAAAACAAACGCATGGGCAAAAGCAAAACCACTTGAAGACTTTGTAAAAGAACATAAGAATATAATTGTACTTTCACTTAACGTTAAAGGCGAAAAAAATAAGTGGAATGTGTTTTCTCGTGAATACAAATAGATTTATAAGAAGGTACAATATAACTATCTTATGATAAAGGATTCAGAAGGAAATATTATAGGAAAAGGAGAGTATTCTGTTTTTGAGATGCTTGTAACTCTATTTCCAGATAAAGAATTAAAAACTCAGGTGAAATTCATAGATTTATTAACAGAAGAATGGGCTGACACTGTATCAGAAAGACAGGAGAAAGAAACAATAGATATTGTAGTGTATACTGATCCAATTTTGGCAATTAGGGTGCAAGATCCACATCATAGTGGAAGAATTACTGCACAGAGAGATTTAGTACAGAAAAAAACATTAGAATGGAACGGACTTAGAGTAATAGACATTCAACATTATAATTGTCCAAATATAATGAAAGAGAATTCAAATAAAGATGCTATGAGAGAATTGCTTGAAGCATTAAATCATGAGGGTATACATTGAGCTGTAAAAATATTTGTCATAAATATAAAGGAAAATTTAGGTATAAAGACGGTAGTAGATACTGTGGTAATTGTCAAATTTTTCTCGTATGTGATGGTATAAAATGTCCTTGTTGTCATTGGCAATTAAGGGGTAAAAGAAGAAGTCGTTTTGGTAAAGATAGACCTAAAATTTTAAACTAACCATACATATTATGAGTTTCCTTATCTTCACTTTCTTCTACTTTGTTTAAAACTCTATATTTCTCTTGATTTATTTTTTCTTTCACTAAGTAGAGAGAAAAATCAAGCTCTATGAAATTCATCTTGTCTTGAATACCTTCGTCTATTATTTTTTCCATTTTATCTGATACGGTCTTTATTTTATCCCAATCAGGTTTAAATGATTCTTCTTCGGACATATTATAATTCAGTTATATATCTATTTAAACTTATGCCTTATTGTTGCTATAATGCCTAATGTAACTGCTATGATTGGTATCATTTCTAATAAATCTACCCCATATAATAAAAAGTCTAAGATAATATGCTTACCAAATAAAAAGGTATTATTATGGTCTCCAAAAAAGCACTCTGCTGCAGTTATAGTGTGAGGAATTTGAAGGTATAATATGATAGCCGTGACTAGCATACTTTCTGTTATATGCCTTTCATACCAATCTAGGAAGCCCATAAATAATAAAATTAATATGTGTTATTAAATATATCTAAAATTAGGAGAGAAAAATGGTTACAATGGACTTAAGGATAAATGGATATGATGATGATAATAGGGGCATATTCTATGAAGAAACTGGAAGAATAATAGTATATCTAAAAAACCATGAAACGTTAGATGATATTATGTCAACTATTCAACATGAGTTTGTTCATAAATGTATTGCAGATTTTGATGAAACATTGGATGATGACCAAGAAGAAAAATTAATTTATCAAATGGCATGGGCTGAAGATTCTTTAGCTTGAATTTTCAATATAAGTTAGTACTTCTTCACCAGTAGAAACTATTACTGGTATTTTTTTGTATAATTGTGTTTCATATCTGTCTAATCTTTCTAAGTCTAATGCACTAACATCAAAAATCTTACCTTCAACTTTTTTTGACATATTTCTTCTTATTGTAGGATAAATATAGAAATGACTATGTGGTATTTTTTCATAACCTAATAAAACTGTTGATTTTCCATCTATAAACCTTCCAAGTACTTTTTCTCTAATATCATCATCTAATAGAGAACCATAAGTGAATATTTTAGTCATTTTTAACCCTTTCTGATACTATTTGATGACATCTTTCACATAAGTCTAATTTATCGAATTTTTTAACATTTTCTTCTGATAAACAGATATGACAAATCATATTGAATGTTATATACAACCTAATTTAAGGATTTCGCTTAAAAAAAACCCTATTTTTGAAAAAAAGTTGTGTACAGATTTTATGGGCAATAGCCCACACACATACAACGTGAGATACGGATTGTAATGATACTATCTTTTCATTACTCTAATAATTTCTTTCTTGAGTGTACCAGTAACATATTTACTGACATCTCTCATAGTTCTACATCTTGTATATCTCTTGAACATTTCTTGCATTGTCCAATCTCCATACACATCACCGACACCAACCACTGCTATGTTAGGTGTGACCTTTAATGATTTTTTATAAGATTTGATTGTTTCTTTTGCAGTTACATCTCTTCTTATTCTTACACCATTCTTCTTGTAGTTTGGGAAGCCATCAGTGATAACAATCAATAGTTTCCTACGACCTTTCATCTTTGATAATTCTTGAGAACCCATCTCAATACCAAAGTGTGTTGGGGTATATCCACCATCTTGTTTGTCGAGATACTTTATATCTTCCATGTTATTGTATCTCTGTATTCTCATGTTTCCTTTTCTGTCAGATGACCATGTGATACATTTTATGTCTATGTTGTTTGTTCCCTTTGTAGCTTCCCACAAAGTTGCAACAAGTTGTTTGACAATATCATTATGTCTAACCATACTTCCAGAAGCATCAACACTTAAACATATTGACAATCCATTATCGGCTACATCTTTTACAAAAGATTCACCATAACCATTAGCCTTCATGTTTATGTATCCTTCTATGTCTACCTCACTTCCCTCTTCAGCCAGTTGTCGTTTAGTCCTCTCTTTAAACATACGAAGTATGTGTGAGATTTCTTTAACAACTCTCTGGTCAATCATTGGTGCTCTTGCAGAGTCGTCACGTTTAATAGGTTTCTCTCTTACAAAAACTGGGGCTACTGGTATTGCATCAGAACCTTGCATGTCCTCTCTTATTGCAGAAACTTTTGCATTTGCTCTGTCTTCTGAATCTGCCAATTCAGCTTCGTAACCTTTAACATCATCAGGGTTTGCACCGAGTTCTAAATCAGTGTAGTCCTTGACATCTTTAAGTCTCTCAGCATCTCTTGCACTACCATGTCCATCTTCTTGTAGAAAGTTATCATTCCTATTAACATCTCTGAATGTTTCCTTTCTGATTTCTCTATCAGTTTGGTAAACTTCTTCTTTGGCTTCAGCATGTTTCTTAAGTTTCTCTGCTCTTTGCTCAGCAGTAGAATTCCTATCAGATAGGTATTCATCATTCAATGCTTTGCATTTCTTCATTGCTTCATCACGTTGCTTCATTTTCTTAAGAGTTTCATCTATCTTCTCATCAAGATATGGTTTTATTTTTCTCAACACAACCATTGTTGCTTTAATATCCTTATGCTCTACATCATGAAGATATTTTGAGAGAAAACCATACTTCGATTTCTCAACATAATCAGTTCTAAAGAATCTTTCAGCTAGTAGTACCAATGATGGGTGGTCAATATAATCTAGTTCTTTACCCAAATTCTTTCTCACTTTGATAAAGTCTCGGACATTACCTAGATATATTCTACCCCACAATGATTCTATTCTTTGGTCTTCAATAACATTCATTGCTTCTTGGTATATCTTATATGCTATCTCGTAATCCTTGTCCTTTTGTCCAACATCTGACCATTTCAATGCCCATCGCTCCAATGTTTTCATTGCTCTGTCATCAAAAGAGTCAAAGAGAATATGTGCAAGCTCATGGTTTATGGCAGAGTTGCCATCTATACCTTTGAGTTTAGGCTTAGATTTCTCTATCGTGAATCCTTTCTTAGTCTTCCAACATATATTCACACCCTTTCTGTATTCAACAGTAATAGGTACGTTCTTTAGTTGGCTTACTATACCTGCTTTCTTTCTGTCATAATCCTGTTCCGACAAGTAGTCGGTAGTGTCAAGACTTACGTCATTGAACTTTACCATCTACATTGTCACCCCAAATATCTCGTTGATTTGTTTCTTAACCAACTCTCGTTGTGCAGGTTCACTAAACTTTGATAGTACAGCATTTTTTATACTGCGTTCAAGAGGTTTGTTCAACTCGGACTGTGACCACATTCGGTAACAATCTGCGAACTGTACCAAGTCTCTTGGTGACAAAGAGTAGTCAACATCTGAATTAATTCTCAGATTATGTATGTTCTGAGTTAATGTCAGCATTGGTTCTACAACAGTTTCCTGTGGTACACCATCCCATGAAACTATACGTTTCAAGTTGTCGCTGTTTGGGTATTCCCAAATTGCTCCAATGAATCTACTCTGTGCATCTTCTGTAAGTGTGTTCACACCTGCATAAGTACTGGGGTTCATAGTAGCGATTACAGATAACCTGCAATCTTCAGGCAAACTATACAGTTTACCGTTTGCAACAATAGCTTTCCTATCATCAGTGACAGGGTTTGTTGCCTTTTGCATCTCATGTGTCATGGCATTGAACTCGTCAAGATACAATACCCCTCTCTTGAATTTCCTTACTACTTCAATAGCAGTAGGCAATACTCCAAGTTGGAAGTACGAACCAAATTCATTTATCTGTGGTCTTCCTATCAAGTCACCTATTCTTGTTCCTTCTGAACAATTAAGTGAGATGATTGGAATGTTATGTTTCACACAGATGTTGTGAACAAGTTGTGTCTTTCCTAATCCTTTGTCACCTTCAATGAGATAGTTGCCACCTTTTAAGATGACATGTTCAAGCTCATCTGCTTCATCAGTAAGTTGTACATAATCAACTCCCCACTTTCGAGGAAGATAATTATCGAAGTCAATTTCTGCAGTTGGAACTTTGTACACTCTAGGTGTATCAGTTTTTTCATTGGTCTTTATAGACTCAATGAATTCTTGTTTGTCAGTCATTTTTCATCTCTCCTATCATATAAATATATGATTGTAATATGTAATTCATCCGTAATCAGCCCCACATTCGTGACATACATAGTATTCATGGTAATCACCATCTTCATAGTAATCTCTTTGAACATACATAGGTACTTCACAATCGTGACACATACCTCTTCCATGTTCTTTACACCATTTGTCAACGTCATACTCTGTGTCTTTACCACAACCTTTTACTTTACAAATCATCTTCTACCAAACCTTTTTCCTTTTCTGTGATGTACCTTTCCTTCTGGTGTTGACCACTGTTCATGAATCATTTCATATAGTTTCAAGTCATCAACCATATTGTTTTGATACTTCATGCAGTTTGTGTTAACACATTTGAAGAAACCATATGTTGTAGAAAGCTGACACTTATGATTACATTCAGGGCATCTAGGTAATTGTACGTTCATTATGGTTCTTCCCACATTGCTTTTGACAATGTTACTTCGTTGAATATGGCACGTATTAATTCCTTTACTTCCTCATCTTCCATATGTCTACACCTATGTTTTCTGACATGGTATATAGTTCTCATCATTTCATCTGCATTACCACCAGAAATGACAGAGTTTATAGCTAGGTGTACTAGCATCCTCTCTTTCTCATTAAGTTCCATATCCATCATCCCCTGTAAGGCATAGTTTACACTCATCATTGTACCAGATTTTAATATCTGATATGTACTTTGACTGTGGTGTTGCTACCAATGGATACTCATACTTACCTACCTGCTTTTTACATGTAGCACATACCTTTGGTACTTGTGGTTTGTTTGGGTATTCTGCCCATAAATCACTGTGGATTTTTATCTGTTGTGCCAAGTCCTCATTCTTTAAGAACTCTAGCTCTCTATCTTTCATCCTAGATTGTGGTATCCACATCCACTGCATACGTCTAAGTTCTGCTTGGAACTTTCTACGCTGTCTATCTGAGATAGATATTCCTTCGTATTTTTTAGTCATGTCTACATCACCTCCTCGTTATTAGACATTTTTACTGCGATTATATGATAACAATTCAAAGTGAATTGATAACCAACACAATCACATTCATACTCATCTGTACTCTTAGTGACTGTATGCATCTTGGTCTCATCAGAAGCTGATGGAAGAATCCAAGTGTTATCTTCAACTTGTGTTATCTTATCCAATACTTTTTCTGCTTTTCTTTCTTGTTGTTTACTCATTGGCAAACACTTCCTTTTCTACTTTTTGCATTTCTTCTGTCCATAATACATCACTGACAGGTTTATACAATTTTGATTGTTCATCGTCTCCAACTTTAACAATCATTTTTCTCTCATTGAGATAAAAATTAAGACCTTCTGGTGTTAAAAATATCTCTGCTCTTGCACCTTCATATGCAACATTCCTATTGACTCCTATCTTTGGTACAGTCCAAACGACTAGACCTCCAAAAGAATCAACGTTCTTTATTGTTTGTTCTCTAAAACTCATGCTACCACCTCCTTTGTGTTTACAAGTTTTATTCATACTATTATATGCACTCCGACATTTATAAATCTTAGCTCATTTTCTAAACGGTGTTATAATTTTTTTACAAATTCAACTGCATCTTCGTGTTGTGTTTTCCAATCACTTACACATCTTTCTTGATAGTCAAGCCATTCATCTGTTTTCTTATTAAGAATCATAGTTTCAAATGGATTACCATCATAAC
>TARA_R100000808_G_scaffold7039_1_pt1 | contig 16233 bp, 9 predicted proteins | sample TARA_R100000808 | Tara Oceans TARA_R100000808 (sample SAMEA2622852) | marine metagenome | biome: marine biome (ENVO:00000447); feature: marine epipelagic mixed layer (ENVO:xxxxxxxxx); material: "saline water (ENVO:00002010), including plankton (ENVO:xxxxxxxx)" | depth 140 m | reverse complement strand
GTTTCTATACCAGGGGTTACGTATCCTCTTTTCATTGCTTGTCTAATAGGTGCGGCTGCTTTAGCATAATTTCCAGAAGCCAAACCTTTTTCTACAGCATCTTGATTATTTACTATTAATTCATTTCCTGTAAATTCAGCAACTATATTAGCCTTACCTCCTTTATCATACATTTCAACATTCTCTCTAATATAAGGATTATCTTTATCGGACAGCCATCCAGCATCAGCAAAATCAAGCTTTTCACCTCCAGCCTGTTGCTTTAATCCGCTTAACATAGATTCTCCAGTAGGACCTTCTGCACTATCTACTGCTTGGTTTCTGCTTAAATTTTTACGATCTATTTTTTGTTGTTGCTGTTTTCCTACTAGCCCTGGAGGTGCTGATGACGGGCTACCAAATAATATAGGTCTAAGATTTTCGTCTAAAAAATCAATTACCCCATGACCCACATCTTTTGTTACGTCAAAAAATCCTTCAATACCCATTTTTGCTGTATCATGTAAAAAGCCCATTGCTGGGGTAGTTACATCTTCTATTACATCCATTATAGGGTTTGCAATATCCATTCCTTTTTCCATGATTGGTCTTAAGACTGGCTCTATAACTTTATTTGCTTGTTTCATAGTGTCACTAGCTAAACCACCTCCTGCTTTTAATGTTTCCACTCCAGCGTCTACAGCTTGTTCTATAGCAGTATTTGTTAAGTCTCCAGCTGTACTTACAACATTATGAGCAACGTTATGAACTGGGTCTAAAGCTTGATTTACTGCACCAAAACCTGTGCTTAAAGCATCAGTTACGCCAATAGTATTAAGAGCGTTATTTACCGCACTAGCACCTCCTGTTAATGCGTTTCCTAAACTTCTAAAAAATCTTCTAAAAAAGTATTCAGGCATTCCAGTATAAGGATTTATTGTACCACTTCCTCCTAACGCTTTTAATAAAGCAGCTTCTTGTGGGTTTATATGCGCCAACATAGTGTCTCCATTTCTACCTGCTTTTGCCATTTTTTTCATTTCTTTCGGCGTAAACTTCATTCCTTTTTCTGCCATAGGTCTATTATAATTACCACCATATTGATTTGCGTATCTTCCAGCTTCTTGCGCGTGTAGCTGCTCTGCAAAAGATGCGTCACGCTCTTCTCTAGCTTCTATTAACTTTTCAGATCTTGATTCGTATCCTTCTCTTCTTTGTTCGTTTACAGATTCTATAGCCTCTTCATTTGCTTTTTGCGCCCTTCTTTTCTTTTTCTTAGCAAACATATTTCCTAAAAGTAAACTCCCTACTAAAAGAGCTGGATGCATTCCTAATATTGGGGCGGTACCAGCTACACCTGCAGCAGTAGCAGCAGCGCTTCCAGCTAAAGGCATGCTAAGCGCTTTACCAATAACAGGATTTAACATAGGTGCTAATGAACGAGCGGCTAGAGCTGTAGTTCCAATAGTTCCTAATTTTTCCGTTTGTGTAAAGTCATAAGGATTTTGATTTTGTGTAGCTCCATACAGTGCTCCTGCAGGACCAAAGCCTGACCAATTGTCTCCAAAACTTGCACCAAAAGTTCCAGCAATATCTTTAGCAAACGGATCTAATCCAGCTCCCATTTTATAACCCATTAAGCCTTGACCTCCTTGAGTCATCCAATTACCTTTACCGTACCTACGATATAAGGTTCTAGGATCTGTTACTTCTGGAACATCTTTATATATACTATCTGCAGAAAATCCATAGGCAGCAGAAGAATATGGATTTATTCCTTTTGAGTCCGCCGCTTTATTCTCTAATTCTGGCGAATTAACTCCAGCGGCTTTTAAATCTTGTATAGCTTTTATTACGTCTGTATACGCCATAATTTATTTTTTAATAAGTTTCTCTGTACTTTGCAAGTATTGCAAAGATATTAAATTTATCTGTAGTTTTTGCTCTATATTTTATTTTTGCCCAAGTTCCCTTTAATCTTTTAGCTGATTCGTTAGTTCTTAAAGGAAAACTTAATATACCATCTTCGTATTTTGAAGGAGCATCTCCGCCTATTTCTACCCAATCTACATAATACGTTGCATTTGATCCTGTATTTTCAAAAATTATATTTATTTGTTTTATTATACAGTCCTTCCATTTATCAACATCACTCATATCCCATTCTACAATAACAAAATCAGTATCTAAATTTTCTGGTTCGCTTATTGTTTTTTGCCTAGTATTACTTTCTTTACGTATTAAAGTTGCTGTTGTTAAAGGTAGTATTGCTGGCTCTTTTAATTCTCCATACCAGCGAACTGTACCATTCCAATCACCCGCTCCAACTCTATTTATTCTTGCTCTTATAATATAGTTTTGAGCTCCATCAATATTTAAAGCTCTGTCTTTTTGTGGGCTTCTAAACTTACCCTGTCCTGATCCTGAAAAATCTAATTGTATCATATTATAAATTATAAGGGTTAGTTGGAGCATCAAGAGTAAATGTTGTAGATGCTTCAAAATCTGTACCTTGTTGATATGCACAAGTTTGGCAATTTGTATGAGGTTGCCCTAATCTTCCTACATCACGTACATAAAACCTTCTTACTGCAAAGTTTGGTGCAGGATGAGGGTTTCCATTATACACCGATCCAGTTCCGTTTATATAGTCAGCTACGCTATGCCCATTAGCAGAAGAAGGGTATACAGTAAGTCCTGTATTGAGATCTTTCCACATATCTATTTCTGCTGTTGCACTATAATTAATTCCATTATAAGTCCAAGTTACGCCTATATTACTACTGTTAGCAATAATACTCACGGCATCATACTTACTACCCTGATTTCTGTTGGGGTTATTAGATGATATATTATGCGAATTGTAACAGTAATAACAGCCGACCGCTTGGCTATATCCAGTAGGATTACAAAAAGCTGTTACTCCAGGAGTTGATGTGTAAGTACAAGAACCATCGTCAGTATTTGCTGCTGAATCATAATTGTCAGCTGTTGGATCTGTACAACCATTTACTATTGGTACACATGAACCGTCATCAGTATTTGCATTAGGATCGTAGTTAAACTGTGTAGGATCTGTACATCCTAGTACTACTGCAGTAGAGCAAGAGCCATCATCACACGTAGCAGAAGGATTATATTCGGTAAATGCAGAATCTGTACAGCCATCTACACATAAGGTAGTACAACTTCCGTCATCGCACTGCGCATTAGGATCATATTCAACATATGCTGGATCCGTACAGCCGTCTGGCGTAAGACAGCTTCCATCATCAGTAGTGGCTAATGGATCATAATTACAAGCATTAGAATCTGTACAACCTAAAACACTACCATAAGTACAAGAACCATCATCAGTATTTGCCGCTGGATTGTAATTATCAGCTGTTGGGTCTGTACAACCTAACATTGTAGGAACACAGCTTCCATTAACATCTGTAAATGATGGAAGACATCCATTACAATCTGCATTTGCAATAGGATATGTACACGACCCATCATCACAAAGTGCATTTGCATCATAGTTGCATGCATTTGGATCTGTACATCCATTGGTACCAGTGTAACAACAGCTTCCATCATCTGTATTTGCATTAGAATTATAATTAGTAGCCGCTGGGTCTGTACAACCATTTACTATTGCTTGACATGGATTATTTGGATCGTTACAATTAGCGTTTGGATTATAATTAAAAGCTGTTGGATCTGTACACCCGTATACACATGGAATACATGAACCGTTATCAAGGTTTGCTGATGGGTTATAATTAGAGGCTCCAGGATCTGTACATCCTAAAACTTCTGAAACGCACGTTCCATTAACATCTACGTATCCCCCTAAACAATTGCCGTTACAGTCAGCGTTAGCTGCTGCATATGTACAATTACCATCATCATGACAAGCATTTGAATCGTAATTACACGCTGTAGGGTCAGTACATCCAGAAATATAACAACAACTTCCATCATCACAATCAGCTGCATTATCATAATTAGCAGCAGTAGGATCTGTACATCCAAAATTATGTAGACAGCTTCCGTCATCATAACAAGCGTTAGAGTCATAATTACAAGCGGTAGGATCTGTACATCCTGAAGCATAACAACATGAATTATCGTCAGTATTAGCATTCGCATCATAATTGAAAGCGTTAATATCTGTACAGCCGTACACATAAGCTATACAAGAGCCATCGTCATTATTTGCGTTAGGATTGTAATTAAACATTGCGGGATCTGTACAGCCGTCAAGAGCAGCAATACAACTTCCGTCATCACTGTTAGCATTAGGATTATAGTTTACTGCTGCATCATCTGTACAGCCTGTTATTATTGCAGGAGAAAATATCTGGGCATTTATATTTTGTGTTCCGTCCCAAAATACCCAGCCATCTGTACCATCTTGAAATTCAAATCTATTTTTTATTACTAAGTGTTGATAATCTGTCACCTCTGTACGAAAATCAACAACTGAATACCCTAACTCATTTTCAAAAGGAGTATCGGAAGGGGTCATAATTATTCTTACATTATCAAATGTTTTCTTATTTCCTGCGTCATCATTAATTACTTTTTCTATATAACTTTCATCAGCAACATATTTTGTTCCAGCAAGCTCTACAGTTGACATTGACATGTAATCATTTCCATCTATAGGTGATTCTACGTCTGGACCTAGACCAGTGTCATCTACCTCTAAAGTATCGTCTTTTTTTCCAAAGAAATTTGTTTTTTTACCTTCTTCATGATGATCCCACAACCATAATCTCAAAGGATTTGGTCTATAATTTATATACCATCTGCCATTTAAACCATGTAAGCCTCCCTGACTACTACCGTAAATTTCATAAGGCTCGTCATTAAGATCACCACTTCTATAAGATATTGATGTTACATCTATTTCATTTTCTGGACATAAAATAAACGAGCCTTGGCCTCCAGTAAGCCATTGTGGAGGAGCTACAGAATATTTTGATGTAAAAGCATTAACACTTTCATTATAAACTAATGTTTGTGAAATTTTAATAGGCTGCCCATCAGCTGGATTACCCATAGAGTGATTATCCATAGGATCTGCAAATGTTAACCTTTTGTCATCTAAATCTTTCCAAGCAGAGTTATGAAACGTAACTAAAAGCTCTTTATTTTTATGATCAAAAATTGACGTTATTCCTAAAAACTTTAAAGGATTATCAGCAAAATAATTTCTACTATTTGGCGTTTTTTTCAAACTATCTAATTTTCCCCTTAAGGGACTATGAAGTTGATCTCCTGATACATCCCATGGTGGAGCAGGATGGCTTTTACTACAGATTTTTTTAGCAACATTTTCCCAATCTTTAATAATATATTTTAAATAATTTCTTTGACCAAGAGCATCTCCTAGTGATGTTAATTGCTCTGTATCATACTTAAATAATCTTGCAAAATTAGTGTCTACAAAATATAATGATTTTTCACTCATTGTAACACTTGACCTATGTCTAGATCCGTACTTAGTAGATATATAAATATGATTTTCTACTGTTTCTCCAGTTCCAGTAAATAAAGACGTTCCTGTATCATCACTTAACATAGATAAAGGATTTACAAGAAGTTTTGCAAAAGCAGAATCTTGTAAAACGTATATTTCATTTTTAAAGTTTATTATTCTATTAATCTCTCCATAAAGACCCTCCATGTCGTGAAATTGATTAATAGGAAAATTTCTAAAAGAATCTCCAGGCTCTCCAGATACCTTTGTGTTAGAGTAAGCTATTTCATATGGTAATTCTAAATTTTCACAACTTTGACTTTCGTCAATCATTAATCCTGATTTTATTGTATTTTCTTGTGAATAAACAGAGTTGTATAACCAATCATTGCTGTATGGAGCTTTATTCATTTCTTTACCTATTTCTGCATCTCCGTTATTTAAAGTTAATCCACTTCTCATGTCTGTATTTACATATGATTCTACAGGAAACACCTGCCATCTCGCCATAGATTTTTTCATATATGGTGTTGATGTTTTTTGATGTGAATATAAATTTATAAAAGTATCTCCCCCAAAAACTTTAGAAGTGTGCCATTGCATTCCATCTACATCTTGTTTAACTGGATGAAAATTACCACAAGAAATATATCTAGTAGATTCTATTGCAGATTTATTGTGCCCTCCATATGGCGTTACCTTTCTAATAATAGAGCATAGATATTTATGAGGATGGTAACCTCTATTCCACGTAGCTGCACATCCTGTTCTGTTTATACCTTCGCCTGGAACAAATCCATTTGTATCTCCTTTTGATCCATTTGTATAATTTTGCTGATTATGACTTGCTACAACTGCTTCGTTTGTAGGATAACCGCTACGATCACCATAATGCACTGATTGACCATCATTTTCATAGCCGTTCCAATTTCCCATTGTTGCTATAACAGATAAATTTTCTGGCGCAAACCAAGAGTCATGCAAAAAGTTTACTGCAGACGCTTGACTCCAATCAACAGTAAAACGACTATCTCCATCGCCAGGACCAAATTTTCTTACATTTTTTATTTCATTATTTACCTCAATTAAAATACTTCTTAGTCCCATTTGTAATGTTGAGACTGTATCGTAATTAAAATCTTTAGCTTGTTTTTCTTCGTCCCAATCTAAAGTTCCATCTGAACCGTAAATAGATCCTGCATCTTCTCCATTATATCTTGAAATCTTTTTGTCTACTGCTCCAAATATATAACATGCTTTTTCGTTTGTATTTCTAGTTTTAACATACCCTAAAGTATTATTAGAAAATCCTAAAGCTCTACCTTTTTTTACTTTTCTGCTATTTTTAAAAAATCCTGATGGAACGATTTCTCCATCGCTTAATTCTTTAGCGTTGCTTATAGGCAGCATAAACCCGTTAGAAGTTGCTGGTCTGTTGCCTAAATGGGAATTACCATTATTATCTCCATAAGTTGCGCCGTTATTCATCTCTAACTGAATACCATATCCTGTGTCCCAACAATAATACTTTCCAATTAAAATTCCATAATTTTCATTTATATCATATCTAGACGCAAATCTTAAGCTTTCTTGTATTGTTTTATCTTTAGCATACGGGAAGTTTGTTAATTCACGAGCGTCATCTGTTCCTCCAGTATATAAACCAAAACCATAAGTACCTTCATGCGGTCCTCCAGACAGATAACCAGGATTTAATGAGGAGTCCTGACCCACTCTTAAATTATGACCATGAAAACCATTAACTGGAATATCAGAAAGTGAAGAATCGGCAGTTATAAAACGTTCAGAATCTGTTAATTTTAAAACACAATCTATTCTTAACATGTCTCCACTTTTAAAGCTATATGGCCTAACGCCAAAAGCACTATCTGGAGAATCTAATGTAAATACACTTCCGCTTACGTGAGCATTACCCGCATTTCTTCCACGGTTTATCATTTCATCTCCATTTTGATTATTGTATTTATAAGAATGATGATTTAATCCTCCAAAATAATTACAATGTCTAGCTAAGCCTTGATCTTTACAGGATGTTCCTGGCCCAAACCATGCTGCAGGATTCCTGTGATTTGGAACAGCATACATTTGTTTATGAGCACCCCATTGCTTTGAATCTTCAGTTTCTGGATGATAATACACTCTTTCTTCTGTATTTCCTCCTACAGTAGTTTTACCATCTTGTTTTGTAAAGTCTTGTTGCATCCATGCCGAAAAAGAATTTTCAGCTAAACCTAAATACCCATTTAAATACGTATTGTATTCTGGCTGTTCTACAGGCGTAGGATCTTCTCCGTCTCCAGCTAATTGATTAACAAACACAGGATCATCATCAAAACCTTTATTGTCTGCAGCAGAAAAATTAGTATCGTCATAGCCGTATGAAAGATGCTCTGTGGCATCTCCATATTGAGCTGTTTGATTTAAAAGCCCTTGCTGCGACACCCTTCTGTCCTCTTCTTTTCTTTCTGCTCTAACAACTCTAAATCCTGATATTTTTTTACAAACAGCTTCTGGTATTGCAAATTCAAAATGAATAAACAAATCAAATAAATAATGTGTATCATTTTTTTCTACTGAAGCATCATATAAATCAAAAGGATCTGTAGCGGTATTGTTTTTATACTTTATATAGCTAGTGCCTGATTGATAAGTTCCGTATGGTCCAAATGCCAGTCCTTTTACACGTCCTGAATTACTAGTCCCTTTATAACCTCCATTAGAGCCTGGCTTTACATCAATATCTATCACGTCTCCATTCCTGTTAACGTATGCGCCTGAATCAGAATGAGAGTTTTGACCCACAGCTTTTCTTGGGGTAAACCATTCTACCTCGCAAGGCGGCACTACATGACCGTAAACATAAGATAATCTATGGTCTTGACATTTTTGATGTGAAGCAAAAAGACTGTCAGATATTAATTCTGACACAGTTTTTTCTGGACTGTAATTAACTGATTGTGTTAATAGCATTCTTAAAGGGTCGTATTGTTCTGGAGTTTGTATATCTCCTATCCATAATACGTTTCCTGCAGATCCATTTAAATCATAAACCTGCACTCCAAATCTATAAACCTCGCCTCTTTGATAACCTCTTCTATCTCCAGCTGCATGAGGGTCTTTTGTTCCTCCTAGAGACATTGATGTTTGAAAAACTGTATTTGTATTAGTGTCTAAAGCTCCAGAGCCTTCATCGTATATATTGTCTGTTGCCATTGGGCTCTCCTCAAGTGTTAGTGCTTGAGGATCCATAGATGTAGCACTTATAAAAGGAGCTGTATTAGTATTTTGTGTTTGATCAGCTTCTCTTTGACTAATTCCAAAAGTAATACGACACCCTCCCAATGTGTTAGTTCCATAATTAAAACTTTCTGCTCCTAGTGTTTTTTTGTCAGATAAATATCTAAATACAAATTTTGTTTTTGCTCTACCGTCTTCTTGCTTTGGGGCGTAACAAGTAGTCCACATTGGATTATTTAAATTTCCGTCATATTCTAAATAAGTATGAGTAGAAGAATCATAAATCGTGCCTGCAGCTCCTAATAATTGTCCATGCCCACATATACTTCCATTATCATCTGCAGTACCTTCTGCTATTTCTCCATTTCCGTCATAATGCTTGACATTTGGATCGTTTGTTGTAAGCATTGCGTTTAATGCGAATTGCCCTGCAGGTGGAGATGAAACAGGTAACAGTGCATGTCTTAAAACCTTGACATTCCACTCTTCTTCTGAAATCCAATTTCTTTTTTGTTTTAAATTAGCTGCAAATAAAATATTGTCTTTTATAGCAATATCTTTACAAACATCCCATGTATTTGTTGCTATAAGAACTTCTTCTAGTCCATTTTCTAATTCGTTATTCCACCCAACATGAGTAAATGAAACAGTTAAAGAGTTAGTAATTACAGATCTATTAACTACAGCCACTCTAGGTGGATTATTTAAATCTTCATAAAATAAAGCATATAGCTCTACATAATCAAATTTATTGTCTATATCATGAATGTCTATATTAAAACCCTGTGTTCCTACATTTCCTTTAGGGCCTCCCCCATATGTTACAGAACTTCCAAATGCTTTGTCTGAAACATGGTATAAATTACTTAAAGGTGAAAAACTAGTTTCTCCTCCATTTTCAGATATATATTTATATGTATATTGATAAACACCTACAGGTAAGGATCCGCTAATAGTACTATTTAATACTGGCTGTGAAGGACTCATTAAAGGTGTTATATCTAAACTTTCTATAGATAATAAATCTAGCCTTTCTTGATTAATATTTAATGTTCTTAAAGGGTTTTTATTATCAGTCCAGTAAATCCTAGAAATACATCCGTTTTCTATAATATGCTCTATTCTTACAGGTGAATCTAATTCCATATTTAAATCTGGATATTGCCATGATCCTGCTCCAGGAGCGTTGTAGCAAACACGCAAATCACTTACTTTATTAACAGTTAGATTTTCATTAAAATCAACTAGTAAAAATATTGTCCTATCTTTTTGAGAGGCAAAAGGTGTAGATGAAGATCCGTCAGAACCACGATCATATTCAAATCTACCAACTATCATTAATAATAATTGATTTGCATAAGAGACGTGACCTACAATAGAACATCTATTAGACATCTCAAAATTATTTGATGCCGAGTTATCAGGCCCTCTATCATAAAATGTTCCATAGTCTGACACATCTGAAGACCCTCCCTGACCTGCATTTACAGATATTGAAAAGTTTGCTAAATCAACAAATAAACTATTACCTTCTATATTTTCTACAGTAAACGTATCTCCTTCGGAATTAGTTAATCTTATATTTTGAGCGTCAGAATAACTTCCTTTTAATTGAAAATGAGGGTCTACATCACTAATCATTCCGTGGGTAAACCCTTGCGGTTCTGTATATCCGCTTATATCTTTCTTTTTCTTAGCCATTTTAGAAATCTATTAACCCTCCTCCTCTATCATTTGTAATAGGCACTAATGTATTCCACATATTACCGATTTGTTTTAATTCTTCTGTTGTAGGCATACTATCATCACCTCTAGCCTTACCACACAAAAAGTACCATCTTTTTTCTAAATCTTTAGTTATATATTGAGGAAGCTTACCATTATAAAATTCTATTAATTTCATTTGCCACATTATATATTGAGCAACTGCAGTTTCATGACCTTCTTTAATCATAGGCCACCCCCTCACATCTTTAGGGTATGCCAAATAAACAATTGTTATCTCATCTAAATTATCATGTTGTATATTAAGTCTATTTCCGTCAATATAATATCTAAATGCTCTTTGCTCAGAATCATCTGTTTTTTTACCAACTCTTCCTCTATGAACAGCTGAAGTTTTTCTTAATTCTGCATGCTCATGATTTGCAGCATCTGTTCCCACTCTTACCCCTAATAATTTTATGTTGTCTTCTGGTAAAGTTATTTGTTGGTTTCTATATATTCCCTTACCTCCTGTTAATGATAATCCGCTTACTTTAGCATTTGCATTATCTGAAGCTAATGTATAATCATTTCCATTAGGACCTATTTCTTTTGCTGTAATAGTTAAAGTTCCTGCTGAAGTATCTACTGTATAGTCTGCTATGTTTAAAGCTTCAGGATAGTGTAAAACAGCGCTTACATCTTGCAAGCTACCTGTCATAGGGCTAGTGCCAGTTCCAGTAAATCCTTTTAAACTTTGTAAAACCCCATAAGGAGATGTAGTTGTATCTGAAAGAGTTAAAGCTAATGTAGAGTCTATTTTAAATTCATTTGGAGATATAGCTTCACCCCAATTGCTTGCAGTTTTAAAGTATAATTCTACACCGTTTAAAGTAATAGAGTCTCCAGATGTAGGATTGGCTGCAAATGTTATAGTTCCAGATGCTTTAGCTCCTGTAGAATCATAAGTGGCTTCTTTTTGAACAAAGGTATCTTTACTTCCGATTAACTTTTCTGCTTCATATGCCCATTCTATCCAGCTATTAGTATACCTTGTAAAATCCTCTAGCCCTAAATTTCTAGATACTGTTGTAAATACTCTGTCTATATGTACATGCATAATATTATTCTGTTGTTGCTATTACCACCTCTACCTGTGTATTTGCAGAAGCTGCTTTTAAAAATATTTGATCTATATCACTCCATCCAGAAAAAGCGCTTCCATCTGTAAACGCTTCTATTTGTGTATCAGTTAACATTAATGTAGAATCAGGATCAACCAATATAGCGGCAGTATCTGCTCCTGTATCTTCTAATATTACAGCAACTCCATTTGTATCATCTAAATTTGTTATTCTAATATAAGCAATGCTTGCTCTTTTATAAACTCCAAGACCAGCCGCAGCAGTTGCTCCAAGTGAAGCTATTTCCACTTGATTGGTATTTGGTAAATTTAATACTCTTTTTTCTAAATTATCAATACCAGCAAAGGTTTTGGTTATAGTTTGACTATGAGTTCTATTATCAGCACTAGTAGCATGAGTCATAGTTAAAGACTCAGTAATTGTTACAGTTAATGTTCCTCCTGTTATTCTTGTAGCCATTTTATTTAATTTTTATTTATTATTCTTTTTGAATACCCTAAAGGCATTATTTTACAATTTCTATATTTTGTTGGTCTTACCCAAATTAACTTTTTGTAAAAGTCGTCTAATATAGGAACTCTATATCTTACTGTTTGTCCTGCTTCTTTTGTAGCTTCGTTATCTATTCTATAATGAAATGCTCTTTTATGTGGCCTTTCTCCTAGATAAATATATCCCATTTGATTTGGAAGATAAACTTTTCTATCTCTAATAGCTGTATCTCTTATTAGTATTTCACAAAATCTTTTTATAATATTATAATAGATTCCATAATCAACGCTTTTATAAAGCTTACGATCTCTTTTTTTACAATAAAGAAAATATTTACCAAAAGAAGCTCTTATACTTTTATAAATATCTTTTATTGATACATATTTATCTTTATACTTATGACTCATTTTGCATAGTTTTTAATACTGTGTTTCCTTCTACAGCTACCACTCTTTCTATTAAATCTTTTACATATTGGCTAGGTATAGGGTATGGAGTAGTATCATCGTCAAATTTTTGGAACTCTCCTTGACCACCACCTTCATGACTCCAAAAACCACCCACATCTTCTTCTATTTGTGTAGGGTCTTGTAATATAAAATTTATAAAAAATCTATACGCAAAAATTATATCTTCTCCCGCGGGCATTTCTAAATCTCCGTAATTGTTTGGACTTATTTGCAATCCATTAACCATTACTAATGTATTTCCATTCAAACGAGCATTATGAGATAAATGGTTAGGAGATATTGGATTGTAAATTGACATCTGTCTTTCAACAGTATAATAAGGCTTGTCATTTTTTGTAAACTTATTAAAATCTCCAAAATTTTTCTCTGCTATTGATTTACGATATAACGCAATCAATTTAGGAGGCTTAGAGCTTGACATTGAACCAACTTTGTCATGCACTCTCCTTGACATATTAATTGTTAACCCTATATCATTAGGAAGGTTAATAATTTCTGGCATATTTAAAGGTACGTAGCCTAAATTTCTCCAATCTCCTCTATCTTGTGTTTTAGATATTTTTCTTCCGTAAAAATCTAAATGATCCATTGTAAAATTTAAAATAGGATTAGTTTGGTATCCTTCATGTATTATCGTATCAGTATCTACACCATCATAAGCAATTGGAGTCTTCGTAAGAGTTGTACGTTGATATAAATTATTGTTAGATAAAATACCCTTACTAACGTTTTCCTCTATTAATTTTGCTCTATGATAATGAATCCAATGTTTTATTTGTGCTATAGGAGCCTCACCTTCTAATGTTAATGTATTAGGATACATTAAATCTTGTATATTATACGCTATTTGGTTGAGAGTTATCATGATATAAGTTCGGTTTTACAAATTTAATTAATTATTTACATATAACAAGAATAGGTCTCCACTAATTTAGTTTCAACCTATTCTTCACAGCAGGGAGCAAAAGAGTTCCTCATATATTTTTTAACTTGCTGCAGTTATATCCTTCTTGTTTGCAGCGTTTAATTGCATTAAAGCCTGATCTCTTGTAGCTATTCCAGCATCATCAAGAGCTATCGCCATAATTTCATCATGACAAGAATCAGGCAATTCGCAATCTATACTATTATTTCCTGTCATATCTAAAAACATCTTTATAGGCTCTTTTATAACCTGAACAACATAAGGATCACCAGCGTCATCATCTGGCATAATTCTTATTATATCTCCATTCATTGTATATATAGGTTGATGACTTTTTGGCCGTCTAAAGATATTTTGTGTATATTTTTGAGCTTCAAAATTTTTAACAAAGCGTAATCTGTAGCCATCATTTGCGTGATTAATACCTAAAACAACCATAACAATAGAATCGCTATAACCAGATGGATAACTATAAGGAGCTTGAAGCGATTGTGTGTTTAAAGCACTTTGTATACTTGCATAGGTTATATCCCCTACATGAGCCGCTCCTGTAGCGGTTGAAAGAGAATTTACATTTACCTCTCTAATAAGTGGTCTTATCTGCTCAAACCCATCAGCTGTAGATTCAGATAAAGAATATACGTTTTGAGCTTTTTCCTGCCTGTATAGAGAAGGTATGTAAACCTTATACACCATTTGATTTACATATTTTAATTGAGCTCTATTTAAAATATAATCTTTTTCTCTTAGTGTAAAATCAATATTATTGCCTTTCATTTGCAATACATCAAACCAAGAATGCATTTCTGTTATAGTCATATTATTGTGGTGTTATATTAGATTTGGACGCTTGATTTAATTGTACTAACGCCTGATCTCTACTTGCTACACCTGCGTCATCTAAAGCTATAGCCATAATCTCATCGTGTGTAAAATCTGGAAGCTCACAACTTACATTATCATTTGCTGACGAAGGATAGTCCTCAAAAGTTGCAGGATCATAAAACATTTCTAAAGGCTCTCTTATTACAGTAATGTTTAACCTTACGGCATTTAAATTAGCAGAAGGTATGTCTGCAAAAGTGTATGGTACCCCACTATTATCCCACAAATTAGCCACACCGCTATCTGATGCTCCAGCATTATTAGGTCTAATTCCTGGTATTACTTGCCAAACTCTACCGTCTTCATTAGATATTCTTTGAGTATATACTGGATCTTGCACTGTAGGCTTTTTAAAAGCATTCTTTTCTATCTTTAAAAGATCTTGATGTCTAACGTATCTTATATTTACATCATCATTACTAACAAACCATGTTACACTTAAAATACTAATCATCTTTGTTTTTTTCCAAGTAGATGCATTATAAGAGTTACTATTTCTTACCTTAAGCATTCCTTGCACATAATGATTTAATTGTTTTTCAGTAAATGTTGATGCTGATGATAAAGCTGGAGAAAAAGCCCCATCATGCCCAAGAGTAGTGTAAACATGATTACTACCTGTTTGTAAAGATGTAATAAGCGGACCTAAAGCATCCTCACCCATTTGGATAGACTCCATGTTACTATAGGGAACTGCATTCTTTTCTGGTTGTGCTCCTGAAGCAAGTAAAAATTTATTTAAATGCTCATTAACAAATTTCATTTGCGCTCTATTCAAGAACTGAGTTTTTTCATCTGTTGTAAAATATGGTGAATCTCCTTTATCTTGAAGGATGTCAAACCATGAATGCATTTCCGCTATATTCATTATTATTTATTTTTTCTATTAAACCAGCTTTTTTTTGTTTCTTGCTCCATCTGATTAATTGAAGAACCTGATATACTTGTAGGCTTTGCTTCTATAGCCATCTCTTCTTGCATAACAGGCTGTTCTATAATCTCCTCAACCTTTCCTGTTCTAACTTGTTTTCTAAGTAAAGCATATATATCGGCATTATCTTTTAACCAAACAATAGCTTGCTCATCTGATAAACCAATATTTAAAGATCCGTTTTTCCATACGCCATTAATTCTTGTTAACACCTTTTTGTTTTCAGCTTTCTTTAAGAATACTCTATACTCTTGATCTATATCGTCTGTTAAATCTAAGAATTTTTCAGGCTTTAAATTAGCAAATTGTATTATTTTTGCCTTTAACATAGTGTCATCTAAATCAGGATCCATACCCATTAATAAAGCTAAATCCTTCATAGCATTTATAGACAGGTCTGTTGCTTTAGTTATTGCTTCTGCGCTTTTTAAAGCGCCTTCAGCATTTTTTTCTTCGTTTGCTCTTAAATCCTCAATAGTAAATTTACTTATTAAAGGATGATCTTTTAAAAATGTATAAACTCTATTGTCCTGCTTGTCATTAATATCCAAAGATAGTACAGCTTGAAGCATTTCATAGCCATCTGTCATTTGATCATTAACATCTACTAAGTTTATATTTCTTCCTTTTTTGTCCTTATAATTACCGAATTTACAATAATTAAATTTGTCTGGTTTGTTTGATTTGATTAATACAATGTGTTTTTTCATTTTTTTTCTTTTTTATTAATACTCCCTGTTAATTGTTTACTCTTTTACCTTTTCTCTCTTTTACAACGTTTCCGTTCTCTATCCAAGTTTTATTAGATGATTCTTTTTTCCATTTAAATCCAGATTTGCCTCCTATTGAAAACACTTGCGGACCTTTAGGTTCTTCAAATTCACCCTCTTTTAACTCTACTACTTTCCCGTTTCTTACTACTAATTTTGTTCTCATTTTACAAAGATAAGAATTTTGGGGGAACCGAAGCT
>TARA_R100000808_G_scaffold6071_1_pt1 | contig 16240 bp, 19 predicted proteins | sample TARA_R100000808 | Tara Oceans TARA_R100000808 (sample SAMEA2622852) | marine metagenome | biome: marine biome (ENVO:00000447); feature: marine epipelagic mixed layer (ENVO:xxxxxxxxx); material: "saline water (ENVO:00002010), including plankton (ENVO:xxxxxxxx)" | depth 140 m | reverse complement strand
CGGTGGTGGGCCTCCCGGCCTCACGACTGTCTCCAGCTTTCGACTGATTCTCTGGTCGTGGAGTATTCTCCCGTTCACGTAGATACGGGATCTGGGTAAGCTAGTTGAAGTTCAGGATTACGACCATATCTGCTTTTTCTTTTTCCATCTCTCGGTCGAGTTCTTCCTCGCGCAGTGCTTTCACGAGAGTCATCCCTTCAGCCCGAACAGCTGCTTCTAGGACGAACTGTTCGTGTGGGGGCAGGTCGATCTCCATGCATTCAAAGTAGAATAGGGGGAACTCGTTATCCATCTCTGCGCCTTTTTGCTTCAGCGTCGGCTATCTGCTGAGATGTGAGTTGCCGTTTGCGCTTGTAGTATGGCACATCGAGTCCACGTCGTTTGAACTCTGCATAGTCGAGTTCGCTGATGTCGTTGCCCTTTTCGTAGTGCCACATCAGCCAGTTGTAGTATTTCTTATTTCGGCCTTTGAAGCCCTTGTCTTTTGGTTCGGGAGCGTGGGGCGGCATCCCCATAGGTAGGGACATAAAAAATAAGCCTCTCTGGACTCGGACCTACCCAGAGAGGCTATACCACCACGCATCCTACGTGACCGGATTGAGGGCTAATCACGCAGGTTGGAGGAGTCTCACGAGGGTCCGAATCTCGTTTACATCACTTGTTCACCCGTTACAAAGATAAGGGACCAGACCACCCCCTGTCACGCGATTTTTTCTTCCATCGGGTAAATTTCTTGAACGGGATGCGGTCGTATGTCCGTCTGGCGAGAAACTCCAGGCAGGAGTAGATGCATTCATCGTTGTCCTCGATGACATTTCTGGCGATTCCTCCAGCCGCTGCGTTCAGGCTGATCTGAGAAATGACCGAATTGGATGCGGCCACCCGAGACACCATCGCACGAAGCATGGAGTCATAATCAGCTAAAACAGCATCAACAAGCCCCTTGACTTGCTCAATGTGTTCGTCCTCATACCCCAGAGTCTGTAGGTTCAATAGCCCCCGCTGATATTGGCTTTTGCTTCCGATGTTCATAATCAGGGATCTCAGCGTCAGTAAAGGAGTGAGCCAGGAGCCAGTTGAGCTTTATAGCCATATTCATAATTATGGCCGAGGTCATTTCAGGGGTGAGTGGTTCCCCTTCGGCTGGCTCATAGCATAGATCTGCCCTGACCTCCGGGCTTTCCGACTGTGGGAATGCTTCAGCTAGCACAGATTGAGCGATCTTAACCACGATTTTGTGCATGACGGACGGATATGCCGCCATCAAAGTCTCGAACTCTACCTTCTCGGAACTTTCCTGCCCTTGATCAGCCATTCCATCACCTCTTCCTCTACCCACCTAAGTCTGCCATGCGGCAGGACGTAGTAGGGCGGTCCTTGGTTACGTTTTTTCCACTGATATACGGTCAGATGGTTAACTCCACATATCTCGGCTACCCTTTTGGCCTTTATCCATCGCACCCCACCTGCCTCCTTGTCATAAAAAGATACTTGCAACTATGTAATCATACATCTACATTCAAATATACGAAAGGCAAAAGGGGCGATTGATGGAATGGCAAGCAGATAAGTGGCCTAATTTCACCGAGCGGGAGCTTCAGTGCAAAGAAACTGGCGAGTGTGAGATGGATGTCAGTTTCATGAACCGCTTGCAGGGACTTCGGCGAGACTTTAATCAGGCAATGGTCGTGACTTCGGGGTATCGCTCTCCAGAGCATTCTGCCGAAAAGAAGAAAGAGACTGGCCCTGGCTCTCATTCGCAGGGTCATGCAGTGGACATAAGGTGCACAGGCGGCACGTATCGGTTTCGACTGATTGAAACAGCGATTAGAATGGGGTTTACAGGGATTGGCATATCCTCTGATTTCATTCACCTGGACGATATGCCGCCTCGCGACAACGCCCCACGGCCCTCTGCCTGGACCTACTGATGGGCGGGAAAATGTCCCGCGACAAAGGAGCTAGGCGTGAAAGAGAATTTGTACATCGGCTCCATAAAGCGGGGATACCCGCAGAAAGAGTGCCCCTCTCCGGTGCAGTTGGCGGGCAATTTAGTGGAGATATACGATTCGGAGACGGATACCTTGCTGAATGCAAAGCTCGAAAAGACGGAAGTGGCTTCAAGACGGTCGAAGGATGGCTTGGTGATAACGACTTCCTGTTTCTACAAAGAGACAGGCAAGAGCCGTTCGTGTGTATGAGTTGGGAACGGTTTACCCACCTTGTTAAAGAAGCGAAACGTGTTTGGCGGGTCTTGGATGACGGCAGGGGCAATTCAGGATCGCCTGAAGCTAGATAACGAGACTATCTATCGGTGGCTTAATAAATCCTCGGAGGCAAGAAAAAGCCTTCGGGGATCTTTTGTATTTCCCGCAGACCGAATCTGGTACCTATATTTCCGAATGAGGCATCGTAGGGCAGGCGCACGGATAAAGTATCCTGATCTGACTAAGCTCATTGAAGACCAAGGCAAGCTCTGTGACTTCGACATCACCCCCAGAATTAAATGGGACAGGGGAAGAAGACCTGTTTCCCAAGCTCGCCAAACTTGCGACGATGTTGAAGGAGAAGCCTTGGCTTAAAGAGGTCTTCCAAGACACTCAACCAGAAGCATATGAGCAGGTTCTTCAGCTAGCAGCCTGTCCGTTTTTTCAATGGAGTCCATTTGGATACACCATTGACGATAATCCCTGCCAATACGGATGGCTTGAGGAATGGAGCCATCAATCCTGGGCTGTATGTGGAAATCGGACCGGGAAAACCGAGTCCACTTGGATGAAGTTTTACGCATCCATGATGGGGGTTGATGCACTCACCAAGCAGCCGATTCCCAAAGATCGCTTTAAGGAGGATCATGTTAACGGATGGATTATTTCAGATACAGAAGACACGTCCATTGACATCATCCAGCGAACACTTGTAAGGGAGGTGCTTGGCGACGATGAAACAGGATTTCTCTGGAACTTCGTGGACGATTCCTGCCAGTGGACAGAAGCTGGTGGATGGAAAAATAGCCGCTTTGCCACCACCAACGGAAGTAGAGTTACCTTCAAATTTTCCACGCAGAAGCGGAAGACTTTTCAAGGGACTTCGCGTAACATTATTTGGGCTGATGAAGAACAGCCCAAAGACATCATGGAAGAATCTCGTGCTCGTGTTGCAGATTGCGATGGATACCTTTGGGGCACTCTTACTCCTGTTTATGAACGGCTCAGAGGAATACCGTGGATCTATCACGATGTCTATTTATCGCGAGAAGAGAAGGGGATCCCATTCCACAACTGGAGCCTCCTACACAACCCGCACATTTCAGATGATGTCAAAGCCCGATTGACGCGGGAGTGGGATGAGGATTCCAGGGAAGTCCGTATTCATGGCATGTTTGTTCCAATGGGCATCCAGTTAGCCTTCCCGATGTCGATGGTCCGAACTATGCGCGATGGGGTGCGGAAAGGTGAGTCTGCCCACTTACGATTCAATGAGGAAGGAATCGTAGAACGTGCCGTCATTTAGGCTTACAATCTGGGAAGATCCTATCCCTGGCGATGCGTACGCCATAGGGGGCGATCCTTCAGAAGGGCTGGCTCACGGTGATGATTCATGCGGGCAGGTTATCCACTGCCCTACCGGCAATCAAGTCGCAGAGCTACAGGGAAAGATTGAGCCATTTTCCTTCGCAGACCAGCTGTTCACTCTCGGTCACTACTACAACGAGGCGCTGATCGGCGTGGAGAACAATAAGGACGGTGGCGCAAATAAGGTGCTGTTCGAGCTAGGATATAAGAATCTTTATTTCGAGATGAAAGAAACCGGCTTGCCGTATCAGAAGCCGACCGCCAAGCTCGGCTATAATGTGAACTCGCGCACCCGCGCAATGCTTGTAGCCCAGACGCGGAAGTTCCTTTCCGATGGCTCAACTTCTGTTGTGTCTCTGCATCTAATCAGTCAGTTTGAAACCTTTGCTCTAGAGAGCGATAAGTTCCAGGCGATTGAGAATGCACACGACGATTTAGTAATGTCCTATCTCATTGCGTGTGAGATGATGCGCGTTCAGTTGATGCGAACTGAGACTTCGCAAAATCGACTGAATCCGATGTGGAACGGAGATGAAGTTAGCGAACCAGGCATGGAGGATTTCGAGGTTGCAGAAAACCAAACTCGATCTCAGAAGCTCATTGACAAACACACTAAAGGATCTTACGAGCAAGACATCGTTGATGCGTCAACGGTGGGCAATCTCGCCGGATTCTAGGAGGCTTGTTATGTGGTGGCACAACCTACTCGGTAGCATTCCCTTTCTGCTAATAATCTTTTTTCTCTTGCGCCACATGACGCTTGAGCGAACTGCCTGGGTGAAAGAGCGTGCCCTTTTGCTCAACATCGTTATTCAGAAGCCTAGTTCTGGCTCAGTTTCAAACGAGAGCTTTATCCCGTTTGATGATCCCAGAATGAAGAGCATTATAGACCATGCAAACGCACAGCGGTCTACTGTTGGTTCTGTTGAAGGTGAGGATTCTCAGCCATGACAGAGTCAACGGATCGCGGAGAGTTTGATATGGGGGATATGGAATCCAGTTTTAAGGAAGAACGAGAGTCTTCATCTGGTGTCCTTCCTCCAGAGAAAATGCCGTCAGCACCAATCGGATCAGTGTCTCCAGAAATAGGCGATCAGATTCCTGATTCCTACTCTGTAGGAACTAGTGGATCTCCCAATACAGAATATGCATATGGCAATCCTGGTGCTGAAATGAAGGCAAGGCGCAAAGCTGAGAAAATGAAAGCTGAAAAAATGAAAGCTGAGAAAATGAACGGGGCCGACCTTACTGCGGAAACTCAGCCAAAAAAAGAGGAAGTTTCCGCAGTAGAAGTTCCGTCATCGGCGCCATACCAGACCAATATGAAACCAGAAGAAATTGCCGATGCGATATATCATTTCGGAACGGATCAGTATAACTTCTTTGTTTCCAGTGCCTTAGCTGCTGGCGGTCAGTGGTTTTTTCCTGCGCCCAGGGTCTTAATGATTGCGAAATCTGACTACTTAAAGGTATTGGACTTCTTACAGATCCGTTTTAAGCGTCTTTACGATCACGAAGGAGACGGTTTTGTTGGCGATAGTGCTGGCCTATTGCAAGATCCAACTTTCGGGCCGATGATGGCAATGTCGGGCATGTTTCACGTGGAACAGGAAAATATTGACGAATCTGCTGAATAGAGGTATTCTACGCTATATATAGTGCTTAAGGAGGCGTTTTGGAGAAACAGTCCGCAAGCGGTAGTCCAGTATCGTCTTTAGAAAAGCCCCCAAAGACTGAGGAGGATCTTAATGCCTTCGCAGAAGATGTCTGGGGGTATGTTTCTGATTCACGATTGAATCTGGAATACCGTATCAAGGAAGCGATACATTTCCTTGCTGGAGATCATTGGGTGAGGTATCAGCCGCATTCCCAAAATTTCCAGCAACATTCGTTAGATGAGTGGATTCCCACTCCAGTAACGAACTATCTGGTCAAATACTTTGATCGGATTGTCGATTTGTTTGTCTCTGGCGATCTGGCAGAGATCGTTGACGCTGCTACAAAAGACCAATCGGACGTAGAGAGTGCCCAAGCGGCGCTCCGAATGCTTCATGCAGAATTTGTCCGACTCAAGACCGAAACCAATCTATACATCCCTGCTGCTGGCTGGCTAACGCTAGCTGGCTCATGCGCCATTAGTGCTACATGGAATGGTCGCGCAGGACGAAGCATTAAGTCGCCTAAAATGAAGATGAGTGAGCGGAATGTTGAAAAGGACATCCTCTCCTGCGTCGATTGCGGATACAAGGACAAGGCTTACTTGTCTCCAGCAGAATGCCCTCAGTGCCAAGGGGCAATGGTTTCGGATAAAGCGTATGCGCTGGATATGTCTACCGGGATGCCTCTAAAAGAGAAATATCAGGAAGAGGTAAAGGACAAAAACGGCGATCCTGTCTACAATGAGTTCAACGTAGGTGAGATAGAGGAGCGAGTTTGTAATCTCCTCAACTGGTATCCAATGCCCACAAGAAGGTGGGAGGATTGTCGCTATGTCATGGAAACCGACCCGATGGACCTGGATCAGCTTCGATCCATTTTTGGGAATAAGGCCAAAGAGGTTATCGCGGAGGATCTTGAGCTAACGGATTGGCAGGGCGTCCACGGTACTGCTATTCAGAGCTACTCTGGGACGCAGAAGGAAAAGGACAGAGATCGAGTTAAAGTGAAATGGCTCCGTCATATTCCTGATAAACGCTGGCCGAAAGGTTTGCTGCTTATTACTGCTGGCGACAGAGTCATGTATAAGGGCGACCTAGACTCCTGTGACGGCGAGCTTCCGTATTCCTTTATAAAATATCGCGAGGTTCCTGGCTTGTTCTGGGGCGGGTCCATGTTCCAAGATGTGCTTCCCATGATGAAGCGGATCAACGCGATTGATTCACATATCGTTCAAAACCGTAAACAAATGGTGTCCGCTCAGTGGCTTGTGCCCGAAGGTTCGGCTATTAGCCATATCGACGGACGTTCTGGACTTATCATCCGATGGAGTCCATCAACAACTGCTGGCTTTAAGCCAGAAAAAGTTATGGGCACCCCGGTGTCTCAGCAGGTGCTGAATGAACGAGAGCAAACCATTTCAGATATGGAAGAAGTCTCGGGAGCGCGAGAAATCCTACAGGGGGATACGCCTCCAGGGCCAGAAACCGGCGCTGCCATCGAGAGACTTCAGGAGCAAGCGTTTAGGCGATTCAAACCTGCTATTTCTAGATGGCGACAGGGATTAGCCGATCACGCCAAACGCAAGCTTATGTTGATCGAGAAGTATTGGGACGAGCCTCGCATGGTCAGGACAACTGGCGAGAACAAGGAAACCCAATCTGAGTATCTGTCCAAAGCGAACTTGAGAAATGCAGAAGACATGGAAATCAGAGTATCCGTTGGGCTGGACTTCTCAGATGCGTCTAAGCGCGAACGGATTACTAATGCTCTCAGTAATGGGCTTCTTGGCGATCCCGCTGATCCTTCTATTCGCGGTAAAGTTCTCGACAAGCTCGGTATTGAAGGCTTTGAGGCTGAATACCTTCTCGATGCGAAAAAGGCGCGACGGGCACTTTTGGCCCTTCAAAAAGGGGAAGACCCGCCGCCTATTCTCCCGGTAGATAACCACGGTATTCAGTTCCAGATATTCCGCGACCACATGCTGACATCTGAATATGAAAACGAGCCAGAACCTACTAAACAGGCGATTCTCGCTCGTGCCATGGAACATCAAGAAGCTCTTAATCAGGAGCAGCAGCAGGTTATGGCTGCTGCTGAAGCAACCAAGGGGGCTGGCGACCAAGCCACTAATGCAGTAGCTCAGAGTGGCGCAATGGGTGGCGAAATGCCCGTATCAGCTTAACTAAAGGAGACTTACCATGACCGAGCATGTTCAGGAATCGGCGACGCCGGAACCCGAAGCTCAGCCTACGGTCGCACCCGAGGAGGTTTCTCCCGAAGTGTTTCAGGAGATGTATGCTGAAACAGTCGGTGGAGGATTCCCCCTTGAGACACAGGCTAATGAACAAGTTGAAGCGGACTCTTTCGTAGATGAGAGTCCGGAGATCAACCCTGTTCAGGCTGAATTAGACCAGCTAAAGCAGACTATCGCTTATCAGCAAGGCCAGATTCAGAACCTGAGTCAGACTACAGAAGGACAAACTCAACCTCGCACCGTTGGGGATGTCGTTCGCGAACAGAACCCAGAAATGACCAACGAACAAGCTGACTGGCTTGTAAATCAAGTTGGCACGATTGCGGGTCCGATGATTGAGGGGCTGAAAGGCCAGATCGAGTATCTGACTAATCGCCAAAATCAATCAGACCAGCAAGGCGTAGTGAATGACTTTAATGTCCACGTCAACAATCTTATGGATAATCATGGGATTGAAGACGCCTGGACTAGAAAGGTCATGCGTCACGCTATTGTGAATGAAGGGCTGGAGCGTCACGGCAATCAATTCTCAAAGGATCTGGCAACGCATGAGTTTATCGCGCTTAATAATGAGCGTGTCGAAAACGCGCATGCCAGTGGCGAATCATACGTTCAAGCAAAACAAGGGGCTGAAAGAGAAACCCCGCCTGTTTCGGGTCCAATTACAAACTCAAGTGCAGTAGAGAGCATTCGTAGCCAAGTCCGTGATCCAAATAATAAAAAGATGGATTTTCGCGGCGATAGTATGACCCAAATGGTTACTAAGTATCTCGATGCAGTTGAGTCTGGAGCCGACAGTGCGCTGGGGGGATCTAGCAGCTAACGGAAATGGCCCAGAATCTCCAAAATTTCGATAAGGCACTGAAGGAATTTTATCTTCCGCGCCTTCAATCGACAATCAATACCAATCGTGTGCTTATGCAGCGGTTGGAAAGGGACGCTAGCAAAACCGACGTTTCAGGTCGGTATGCTTATTTCCCTGTGAATATTCGTCCGACACAAGCTGTTGGCGCTAGAGCCGACGAGGGCGCACTGCCCACGCCACAGCACCAGGTGTATACGGAGGTCAAGGTAAGGTATAAGTTTAATTATGCCACAATTCGCCTCTCTCACCCAACTATCGCTGCCTCGCGCAATGATAAGGGTGCGTTCATTCGCGTTGTAGGTTCGGAAATGGACGGCGTTCGCCGGGATGCGAAGAACGACATCAATCGCCAGTTGTTCGGTTGGGGTCTCGGCTCTCTCGGAACAGTAAACGGCACGGTTGCTGCTGATGTGGCAACTCTAGTTATGGACCCTGGTCATCAGATCAAGGTGGGTATGGTTATTGACTCCTATACGGCAGCCAATACTGCTACCCAGGACATCAACTCTAAGACGGTTTCGGCTGTTTCGGGGAATACGGTTGTCCTTTCTGCTGACACTGGCGCGGAGGTTCCTGACGGTTCATATATCTACCGTGAGGATTCTGGAAATCAAGAGATGATGGGCCTTATGGGCATCGTTGACTCTGCGGCAAAGACTTCTGGTATCGGCGCTTTTGCGACCACGCTTCAGGATGTCGTTCGTGGCACATATCCCGAATGGAATGCTCAGGTTCTAGAGCATTCTACTCCTGGTACGTCCCGAGAAATCACGGAAGATTTGCTCGACACCGCACAGCTTCAGGTTATGGAGCTTGCCGAGGGTGACAGTTCGATTGGCGTTACTTCGTCTACTCAATTCCGGAAAATCGCGCATTTGATTACACCGGATCGGCGTTATACGCCGACAATGAAGCTCGAAGGCGGTTTTAAGGCCATTGAGTGGGCAGGAATGCCGATTGTTTGGGATCGGGATTGCCCCACTGATGTCAACGGGAACCATATGATGTTCATTCTCGATGAGAGTGAGCTGAAGATCTTCCAGTTGGCCGATTGGGACTTTGACGATACAGATGGCTCAGTGCTCCATCGTAATTCTGGCTACGCGCAGTATGACGCGCAGTTGTTCTACTACGCGCAGCTTGGGTGCATGGACCCTGCCACCCAGTGCGTCATTCGCGACCTGGCTTCATAGATCCAAGGGACGTAGGGGGAGTGGGCGACAGTAACGGCTCCTCCCCCTACACTCCACTGAGAAAGGGTGGCTGATGGCTTATATCACGACTACACGTCCTCCCGGTCCATTTGAATCGAGAGGAACCCAGTACACACAGTCTGCCGGGACAGATGACGATTGCAATGGAAGCGCAGCCGTTTTAGTTCCTGCGGTTGCTGATCATATCGCAGTGATTGACGATCTTCTTTTAAGCTCGACAGCTGCTGAAATTTTGAATATCCGCGCTGGCTCTGATGAGTTAAGTGGGGCGATTCATACTGTGGCCCTGGCTTCTCCTGTAGATGTTCTTCCTGGCACAAAGACCATTCGGAGTGATGTCGCTAATGAGGCTATCACTCTGTATGCGGCATCGTCTGGAGATGTTTTCTGGACGATCTGGTATCACTACGAGAAGAAAGCACATTAACCAGTATCCTCAAATGAGGGGTAAACTATGATTAGAGATAGAAATATCGCATGGCAACGTAAGTCGAGAATCATTACTGCTGGCGAAATGATCGCTGGTGGATTTGCAGATGCCAGTGGTACTGCTCAGGGCTTTGGAACAGGTGCGCCACCGCTGACTGAATTGTCCAACTTTGGCTTTGGAACGATTGCTGTTACCAACACAGACGTCGTTACTTTCCTCGATTTTATTACTCCTCGCGAAATGGAAATTGCGGAGGAGATCGGGGTTCGTGTAATTTGGGCAACAACCGGCGCGGTAACAGGAAGCGACTCGGTTACATTCACAGTCGTTTATGATCAAGTAGATCCAGGCGAAGCGATTATCGAGCCAGCTACTGCTCTTGATACTACAATCGCAGCACAAACCGCCGGAACGACTACAGCCTATCTTCTGAAGCGCACTGCTCGGGGTATCATCTCAAAAAAGAAATTCGATGAAACGGCACGGACCGGAATGCTGTCGTGGAAGATTACAACCGCGTTAACCGGGTTTTCTGCTGCCGAAGTTGGTATTCTCGGCCTTGAGATTGACTACCTCCCTCGTCTTACTTGGAGCAATGGCGAAGAGTTTGGTAATCTGAATAAGAACCTGGCAGCTCAGGCATAAAATGAACCCTAACGGACAGCGAAAAGAAGCTGACCGTGAGTGGTTCGCTCTAAAGAAGGCTCTGGGGCTAAAACCCCAGAGCCTTCAGGGCGATCTTTGCTTGTCTGTATCGCAGACACGACTCATGGCAGATGCCAAGTACCGACACAAGGTGCTAGAGATCGGGTGTGCGGGAGGTGAACTAACTCTCGCTTTATGTCTTGATGGATGTGATGCTGTTGGCATTGACCATTCACCAGCAGCTATTGAACACTGTAAGAAGCATTGCGATGGAGCCTTCGCAATGTTTTACGAACAATGTGATGATCCATCTACCTACCACGGCAGTAACTATGATGCTGTGGTGATAAACGGATATTTGGACATCTGCGAAGATCCAGAACCACCGCTTAAAGCGGCGTTTAGCCGCGTGGCAGAAGACGGTGAGCTAATTGTGGCATGTGGGAAAAATCGCTTTCCACAAATGCATCTGAAGCATCTCGTTTCTAGCCTGGAAGGCCGCTGGCCTTTCCATATTGATGAGGATGACCATTACTGGTATCTAACTGTTCGTAAAGTGACGATCAATGAACGGTATCTGTTTGTCACCTCTACTACATATGCAGCAGCACAGTCTAATGAGTGTGCCTGGGAAAAGAGATACAAGAGCGGCATTTGGACCTGGACTCGCGCTTTTAATGGCGAGACGAAGTACATGGAGGAAATTCAGGATGTCGATGACTACGACATCATCCATGTCCAGCTATCCGGCGAAATGCTCGACTACCCTCGTCGCCTCAAAGAAATGATGCGCCCTGATCAAAAGCTGGTAGTCAATCCTGACTACTCACTTGATCTATGGGGCGGGTTTATGCGCTATCCAGATTTGCTCTGGCATCAGATGAATTTTGCTGATTCACTATTTGCCGTTGAGCCACATTCGGCTCGATTTATGGAGTCCGTGCTAGGCCGACCAGTGTCGTGTATCACGCATCCAGTAAATGTCGAGTATCTCTCGCGATTTAAGATGCCTCGGGAAGTTCGGCAAGATGCTATGGTGATAGCGCACAATGACATGCGTGGACACCTAGGCTATTACCACTATGATCATGTGGATATCCCGATTCACTATTCAGGTCCAAATCCTCAAGGTGCGGCTAAAACTGTTACGCTCTACGATCAGATATTCGACCACCACCATGACTTTATGTCGGGTACTGATATGGTGAAAATGATGGCGAGCAAGAAAGTCTGCACTGACGCTTATAGTTACACCGTATCAGGTCGCGTTGCATCAGAGTTAGCGGTGCTGGGTGTTCCAAGCATCGGATATCCTAACGTAACCATTCAGGCCGACTGTTTTCCTCTGACAACACACGAGGAAATGGATCTGGTCAGTATCCGTCAGACTGTATCTCGATTGCTGGAAGATGGCATCTTCTACGATGAGGTTGCTTCTTACGCGCAGGAGAAGATAAAGGATTACGGATTAAACGAGTCAAAAACCCGTTTTCTCTCTATGTTGGAGGAAGATCATGGCAGTAGGCGCAATGATCCCAGATTGGGCGTTCCGGAAGGAACTAAAGCGCATGGACAAGAAGCTGGATGTGGAGTGGAATGTGAAGCTCCAACGATGGGTAGTGACACGGATGACGGACTCCCCTGGGATGACGATGCGATACAAAGTCCGAGTTATGACGATTCAGAACGAAAACGGGACATATCGTCCTCTCGATGCGAGAACGCCGAGGCTCTTGAGGCAGTATGACGCATATACTCGTGGCGCAGAGACAATCGCTGACGAGATTATGGGAGAGCAGGAAAAGTCAGAAGAAAGAAACGAGGCGGCTGAAAAGAGTGATATGGAGGATCTTATAAAAGAAGAGATCTTGCCTCGTGCTGAGATGGATGCACATGACCTGGGCGGCGTAAACATCCCCAAGGAAGACGTAGCAGCAATGATGGGAGAGAGTTGATGTTACCAGTAGAGATGATGGAAAACGTCAAAGATCATATTGATGCTCCAGATAACTTCTGGAGTGACGAAATGGTCTGGCGGCGGCTTCACGAGGCCACGAATGAGGTGGTTCGGGATATTTCCGAGCAAGATCCTACCTTCTTCGTGCAAACCACAGATATCACGTTTGTTGCAGATCAGGCAGTTTATGATCTGCCGCTAAACGCGAGCCTTGGGACGCGCATTATCTTTGCTGAGAATAGAGACAATCCAATTGGTGCTGAGATTCCACCGGGTCGCCTTCGAGATTTATTGGAATACGGTAACTCTACAAGCGTTATCAATCTATCAGATGCCTATAGTTTTGCTTTACAGGGCGATCAGGTCAGAGTAATTCCTACGCCTTCTGCCGGTAAGACTGCTGCTCTGCGCGTTTGGTATGTGCCAACCTACGGCCACATGATGCAGGGCACGGCGTCTGCTGGTGGAGCCAGCACACTCACCTTCTTTGCCTCTGATCCGAATTGGTCAACTAATTATGGCTGGCGGGATGTTCGAGATGACTACTTCAATGGCATGAAAGTGATGATCTACGAGGGAACCTCAGTCGGTGATGTTAGGGAAATCACTGACTATACAGGAGGTTCTACCTTTCAAATTACAGTCGATGAAGCATGGACATCTACTCCAGATACGACATCAAAATTTGCGATTTTATGTCCTATTCCAGAACAACACCATCAGACCGTGTGTATTCGTGCGGCACTGATGTGCAGTATTAAAGGTCGCACCAGGGACAAAGAATTACGGTCGGCCTATTACGGGCACTTGGGTGCACCTGGGGCACTGAAAGAGCTATTGTCTTGGGTATCCAAGCGACAAGATGCAAAAATCGAAACTGTAATTCCGTTCAACGTAGGAGCATAATATGTCATCTATAGATTTCACTAGTACTAATCCTACTCCACCGAAACGTATTCGTGCACGCGTGGCACTAGAGAACGCCAAGGCGGCACTGAAGAAAGCAGCTCAGATGAAAGCTGAAGCTGATGCCCTGGTTGGAGCAGCGCATCAGCTAGGAGTCGCTGCACAGGCTGAAATTGACTCTCAAGAGCCGCCAAAGCCCAAGGCTAAGGCTAAGGCCAAGGCTAAAGCTAAGGAAAAATAGTGGCAATTGATCGAAGCGGCGAGTTTATCTGGGAGGAAGACCAGATATTCGATGGCATTCGTCAGGATGCCACTGAATCTATTCGTCGCTACCGCGTCGTGCGGAATTTTAATTTCCGTAACATAGGCGCGATCACGAAGGATCTGGGTATTCGGCCAATCCACGAGACGGCTATTAGCTCTAGCTACGTCTCGAAGGCTGCGTTGGACTGCCATTTTAATAATGGAACCCAGAAGCTGGTGTTATGTCAGGGGGTCTCTGGTGGAGGCAATCTGCATGTATATAACACTAGTACGGGTGAATTTGGATCTAGCCTAGGTGTGACAATAGCCAATGTAGATCACCCTTGTATGGTGATGTTTGCCGACAAGCTGCATATCCTCGACGGAACTACTCTCCGCACGATGAACTCCTCAGAGACAATGGCTACACCAGGAGAGTCTAGTTATTCAAATCCCTCTAAATTTGGGATTGTCTATGGAAACCGGCTTGTGGTTTCTGGTAACGCGACCTATCCCTTCAGCTTCTTTCCTTCTGGATTACGGGATTCTGGCACCTGGGATGTTGATTTATCAGTAGATGTAACTGGCCTTCATGGCGAAACAATTGAATGCATGGGCACCTGTGGTCCGTATGCTATCGTTGGTGGCCCTAAGTTCACCAGGGCATATTACTTAGGCACAGCTGATCCCTATGATTGGGATTGGGATGAAATTAGCAACGAAGTTGGTCCGATTAATCACGCCAGCTATCGAGCGGTTAGTAGAAACGGTGAATACTTCGGTTTCTTCTGGTCTGAGGAAGGGCCAATGGTTCTTCATCAGTCACAGGGACTTCCTCGTTTATTCCCTTTGTGGAAGCCCATAGATAAGACAGTTCGCGGAGTGCCCCACCAGGGTCTTCCCGCTCATGTCGTTGCTCAGTACGGCAAGGTAACCAGTGTTTACGTTCCAGAATACAATGAAGTTCGCTTTGCTACTGTTCAGGATACGGGGGCATCTCCTACGCCAACGGAGCCAAATCAGATATATGCAGTAGATTTGGATAGCGTTATCGCATACGTCCGTGAGCCACAGCGGATGTATCCAAAGTGGAGATTACGAGATAATTCCAATTCTGATCTGCAATGTGAAAGAATCTTCAGTGCAAGAGTAGATCCAACTAGTGGCATTCCCTCTTCTACAGGGCAAAATCGCTGTATGAGTGCGGCGGCTGGCAGGGTTTATGAAATGGATGCCAGAGACACATATACAGACGGTCCAGATAATACCTCTATTCCAGCTATGGCTAGAAAAGATGGATATGACGGTCTAGATGACGGGGTGAGGGAGCATACAAAATCTGTCCAGCGGTGGCATGTTCGGACAAACCAGGCAGGGGATTACTCTTTATACGCACGTTTATATACCGATGGAGGGCAACAAAACTCTGTTACGGAGGTTGATCTTGGCGAAGGATTGTCTCTGTGGGGAAGCAATTCATCAGATGGCTCCTGGGGCGATGGCGGCAAATGGAACGAAGGTGAATTTGTCTTAAAACGCGGTGGTTTTTCAGGAGTTGGTAAAAAGTTTGACCTTGAGGTGTATGACTCCGGTAACGTAAACGAAGAACTCCAAATTAACTCTTGGAGTTTGTCAGGAATGCTAGAGGATCGTCGCTAATGCCTACTCTTTCACTAACTCTATCTGGGGCCAATGGCTCGGCTCATAACTGGACGCATGTATCAGTTCCGTTACAAGAGATAGCCACGCTACTGAATACGACCGGCCTGGACTATTTGAACGTCCAGACAAACGGATTAAGAACAACTCAGCTTAGAACTTTCTCTTATACCCTCCACGGTCAGACCAAAATCCACAATGCTACTGGTGGGACTTTGGCCGCGCATGACATCGTATCCCAAACTGAGGGATACAGCGATGGTACGGACACCTATCCCAAGGTGGTTAAGGCCGACGCTGCTGTGCGTGCTGACTGGATTCCTGCTGAGGGAATCCTTACAGGAGCAGTAGCTAATGGCGCAGATGGGACTCTAGCAAAAGTCTTTGAAATTACTGGTATTAACACCAGCGCACAGTCCCTTCACGATCCTGTTTATCTGTCCGAGACAGCAGGTGGATACACTTTTACCAAGCCAACTGGGAATGTTGTTGCACAGGTCATTGGTAAGGTTACTGAAGACCATGCCTCCACAGGGCGCATTCTATTCCACTTTCCTGGGATGCTGGATACGGGGTTTGATACAACTGCCGCGCTGGCCCTTACTAATACTTTTACAGTAGGCGCGAATACTGACGGCCATGATGTAAAGTTCTTCGGAAATTCCAGTGGTGCCTACATGGAGTGGGACGAGAGCGCCGATCAGTTGCGGATCATGGGCGCATCGGCTGATGCAACCACCAGCACTGGCAAATTGCTGTTGGCTACCTCCCTCACAGACATCAATGCAAATGATGTATTGGGAAAGATTGACTTTCAGGCTCCCCATGAGGCT
>TARA_R100000808_G_scaffold10703_1_pt1 | contig 16383 bp, 11 predicted proteins | sample TARA_R100000808 | Tara Oceans TARA_R100000808 (sample SAMEA2622852) | marine metagenome | biome: marine biome (ENVO:00000447); feature: marine epipelagic mixed layer (ENVO:xxxxxxxxx); material: "saline water (ENVO:00002010), including plankton (ENVO:xxxxxxxx)" | depth 140 m | reverse complement strand
TTGAGGCACCTGTAACCCGTGCCTACCCTGCGGTTCTTGGAATTAACCAAGGAATTCTGAAAAAGCCTGATCAACAGACGTAGCAGTATCAGAATCAGTCTTATACTTTTTAGTTTCTGACGATACTTCCTCTGCATCTTCCTCGCCAAGCAAGAATTGATCTAACATTTCTTGTACCTGGCCAGGTGATTTCTTTTCAAAAAGAGTAGTAAAATCAGGTACCTGCTCTAGGTATTCTTTTGTCTGCTTTTTGCTTGTTGTCAAAGCCGATGACTTGCGGCGGGGTGTGATTGTGGTTTGAGGAAACTGTGCACCGGGCGGCTTTCCATAAGTGATTACCAAGTCGGTACCGTCGTCAACGTCTGTAATATCTCCGTAATCCGGATTTAGAACAAGATTCAAAAGCTCTTGGTAAGCCATTTTACCAAAACCCCAGACCCTTACACCTTTGTCTTCTTCACCGCGAACAAGAACCGGTGCAAAAAACCTTTGACGAGCCATTAGACTCTTAGCCATTTTAATGCTGTCCTCAGATCCTTCTTTGAAGAGGGAGCGGACAAAATCATCCAAAGGATCATCCTCGCCAAAGTTCTTCTTAGGACTTAGAAAGCCAGGATTGTTGCCTACATTGTAGTGAAACCAAAAATCTTTGAACGGATCGCCGTCTTCAGTTGGAACAATTCGAATTGTAGTTTCGCCGTCTTGTGGGCGCCAGAACATCTCCTTGTTGCTTCCACCGCTGCCGCGGTTTTGTAAGGCTTCTCGCCTCGCCTTCATTCTTTCCATGTTGATAGCCATAAAATTTCTCCTTATATAGTATACTTGGCGAATGTTCCAAGTATCTGTTTAGTTATCATTGTTTAAATTATAATCACGATTCATCGTCAGACAAGAAAAAAAGTTCATTTTGTATTAAAGAAGTGTGCGCTAAAACATAAACATAATTCTGCTGATATTCTGTAGAATATATACCAAAAGATGTTTGTATTTTGCCGCCCTCCATACGAGAACGAACTTGACCCGTAATGGTCTTTAAAAGCTCTCCGTCACTTTTTAACTTGTCTTCATGGATCATATAGAAGTATACCTTTTCCCGAGGCATTTTTAAATCAAAAAATAAAGTTTCTTGGCCAGTTTCAAGATCAACAATTCCTAAAGTTGATATTCTTGCAGCTCCAACAGGATCATCAAAAGTCTCAAGAACTGGCTCTGAATTCATACAAACGTTTATCATGTGAACCACTGAGACTATTAGCTCATTTAATTTATCATAATATCCTATTACTGGGGTGTCCTGAATAATCTCCTCTAATTTAGAATTATCAATAAGAAAGATCCTCTTTAATAGTCCAGATCTCGCAAATTGTTGCAATATGTGAAATCCGGCGCGTTCTTGTTTCCTTTTCATCTCAGAAAGAAGTGTTACATCCGGCCTTACATATAAAACATATATTTCTTTAGAGTTTAGTTGTTCTAATATTCTTAATGTGGCGCCAGAGATCGATCCTGCACCTGAAACAATAAAAAGAAAAGGCGCCTTCGCTTCTTTAAAATATCTTTTGAACGAAGGACAGTTTTTTTCGTATTCTTCATGTGAGTTAGCTTTTTTAAGCTGCTTAAACTTTGGACCTGGTCGCTTTTCTGAATCAATTCTGTATATAGCATATTGTGGATATTCAGCAAATTTCTCTGCTATCTTGCATCCCGCAGAACCTAAGCCTATGATTGTTTCCATTCTAATTTCCTCATATTACCATAATCTTTGCCAACACTTAGGTTGATTTTAAAGAATCCTAATTCCGTATTTGAAAACTTATCTACAATTTCTTGCAAGAACGTTTTATCTTCAACAGAAAAGTCTATCACCAAAGAATCGTGAATACAAAAAGCCACATAAGATGTTCTATTTTTTAGAAGGTGCCATACATCGATCATTCGTCGTAAAAATAAATCACTAGTTGTGCTCTGAATCAGATAATTCAACGCATGCTTCTTTCCTGCTTCCATTTTTCTCTTATAAGGTGTTACGACGCTATATCCGTCCCAGTATTTCTCTAGAATCTTATTCTTGTCGAAGATATTTTCAAGTTTATCATTTTTTGCTTCCGGATTATATAGCCATGCAAAAAACTTTTTCTTTACATCATCCCTAACTAATTGGCCCTTAAAGACATTTTCACCTGTCCATGTGTGAATGTCTTGTTTCGGCTGTTCAAGTCCTTGTAGGGCTAAAAAAGTCCTGATCTCGGCTGAATTAAAGTCAAGTTCCATAAAGTAATCATTTTTTGGCTTAATAACGCCTCTGTATTTCTTATCCATAGTTAGTATTGGAAAGCTGTTCTTTTTTGTTGTCAGGCGGCCTGTTTTCGATCCAAATATATCATATACGATATTTGGCCCCTTTTGTTTGACTTTTTTATGAAACATTCTACCCCTCGTCGACCCAAAATTAAAATCAGAGAAATCTAAGTTTAAAGGTAAATACTTTATGTCTTCCAGGACCTTACTCAACGAAACGAGAAAATTGTAGTTTTTTGGTTTGTCGTTGTTTTCTAAAATATGTTTTGTAATCTCGTTTTTAACATCGCAATATTCTAGCACAAAGCGATCGGGAACTAAATCATAAAAACAGTTATCATATAAAGATATCTTTGCTTCTTTAAACGATGTCAGATAAGCTCGAAATCTATCTAAAACACTGCTTAGCCTCTTTTCCAAATGCTCTGGGCAAGAACGAGCTAGATCATGATCTCCGCAATATAAGCTAGCGTATTTTATATCATTGCGGTCTCGAAGGATTGGCGCGTATTTCCAAGTTGCTGTTATAGATGACGGAACCTCATCATAATATATTTTTTCGTTGGCGTATACCCCAATACATTCCGTCTTATCATCGATGATCTGAAAATACAAAACAAACCTCTTCAAATAAGATAATCACGCGGCAAAGAAAGACAATTAAAAATTCTCAGACAACTTTTTCAAAGTATTGCTTCCAGGAAGATCATGATATTCTTTCTTCATATTTGGACCGTATAACAGTCCATAAAGTCTAGAATTTATTTCTTTGTTGATGTAATTTACAACTTCTTGAGTAGTTGCAGTGGTCAACATTTTTTGTGCTTGACGGACTATTTTTAAATATTTATTTCTTTTTAAGATTACTCTCTCTTCGTTTATCTTAAGATCAAAGTACAATCGTATCCACTTTTCATCTGATAATGCCAGAAAGAACTCTTTTTCAGTTACTGATGGTCTTAGCATTGCTTTCTTCACAAGGAGTCCTTTAGGAAAAGTATTTATTATATTTTGAGGATTTTGTTTGATGTAGCTGTCGTACATCTTATGGAGCAAAGATTTAAGACGATCTAATTCGCCTTCATGCGCTCGGACATAATATTTAGTGAAGACGTCTTGTCTCGGTAGTTCATGTTTGTGAGAGGCACCCTTTTGAGCATGCTTAACACAATAATTTTCAATAATATGTTCATGATAGGGGCCAGCTGAAGTGTGCGTTGTTTTTCCATTGCCGTATGCGTCGACTTCGTATTCGTGTGTATGTCCTAGCCCTCCAGGGCCGGTGAAACCAGAGTCTGATGTATCCTTTACCAAAAAAGAGCCTCTATTCTGAGCGTATTCGTTCATCTTTTTTGAGCTTAAATTGGCCACGAGCATGTAGGGTCTTTTTTCGTCAATATAAAAGCCAAATTTGTCAGCAGTAGAGGCATATAAATTAAAATTAGGATCACCATAATATAATTCGTCAATGTAGGCTTGATCATCGACGTCTAGATCTGATATTTTAATCACTAGACCACTACAATCAATTGGAATGAGAGATCTCTTCATATGAGATGAAATATTTATATTGGCAATATCAGTGTAAAAATCACTAAAAATATAATTCACAAACATTTTTAAAAAATCATGATGGTTGTTTATGTTTTTATGGCGACCCTTATCTTCCAAGTACACCCTTATGAAATGATCGTATATTGTATTGACATGTTGCTTGTGTAAAGAAACAGGACTCACATAGCCACTGGTGGCTGTTAAATTTTCTACAAAAGTATCTCTTGTACTTCCATTTTTATTTTCATATGTGTCTGGGGAACTATCGCCGGCTCTGAAGCGGACTGATTGTAAGTAGCTAACCATATCGGTGTAAGCATCTGCAACAAAATCCAGTACTTGCACAGAGCCATCGACAATATTTATTCCATATGTTTGCATATCCGCCAAAGAGGCTAAGACGTCATTTGAAATTTTTGGCACAATTGATTGCCCTGCGCGATCAATTAATCCGTATTGATCAAGCTTCGAAAAATCAATTATATTTTGTGTATATATCATGTCGACTGAAGCTGGTTGGGATTCGAATCTTTCAACCTCTTCTGCTTCTGCGGCATGAAACAATTTTATTGTGTTGGCCATACTTTAATTATTGTTTATCGATGAAAAACAAGACATTTATTTGTCTTTGCAAGGGTCTGTGCGTCTTTTGTTGGAGTCATAACCATCGCGGAAAGCTTGCCATGATCCAACAATGTTTGTCTTAAATCCAGATTTGCTGATGTCTGATGTCACATCAACGATGTCATAATAGCCCCCAAGCCCCAGAACACCTTGGACCACATCTACATTATCTTCAGACATTCCAGTAAATGTCGGATCTAAATAAAATCTCATTCCTTGGTGGAAATGCGGATTACCTATGATTTCTAACGTACAATCATATTTTTCTCTCAACAAGCCAAAATCAGTATCACCCCTATCAAGAACTTTAGATTCTTGGAAAAATGGCACAGTACTTTTTCGAAAACTAATTGATCTCATCATTCCTTTATTTGCACCAATGAAAATATGAGGAATATTATTATGCAAGTGCTTATCATAGAGTTTAGGCTTGCGACCAGTTCCCTCTAACTTTGCAGATGTCGACATACCGGCATCATATATAACTAAAAAATGTTTTAACTCCGGACTGGTGTCGACAATGTTTGATTTTCCTACTAAATTATTGCCCACTAAAAGAGATGCGTTTTTTTCGTCTAAACTAACAGACACGCGGCCGTCACTTGGTTTTAATCCAGATTGGCGTCGTGCGCTGAAAGATGTCAGTCTAGGCTTTATTCCCCTCAGAGGAGAAGCTATTTGAGTGCCGTCTTTACATCCGGTATTTAAGGCGCCCATAGCCGGAATCAAAAGTTCTATTATAGAGTCTCTTAAAAAATCAATGAATGCATAATTAACCTTTCTCTTGTTAACAACTTTATCAATCATAAATCTCTTCCAATCTTCAAACAATATAGGAATATCAGCAAAGTTAAAATGCTTAGTCGTTTTGCCATCGATAGAGGTAAAGCGTGATGGCGCAAGCATAATAACGATATCTTTTAATCCATCCGGATTGAATTGCCATATATTTTGAACGGCAGAGTGGATAATTGATCCGTACCTAAGACAGTACATATCGACTTTTGAATCTTTTTTAGAGCTTTTTAAATAAGTCTTCTTAAACTCATTGGGTTTGAATTTTCGCGCACCTAATTGAGACTCGAAATCTTCTGGCCTGAGTGGGTCACCTTTCTCTGCGCCCTTGTCGGGCCCGCTTGTTTTTCCTTTAGGGGTAATGTTTTTCGCGATGTCATCATCTTTTGCAATGATATCAAGCTTTATCTGGTCTTCTGGTTTAAGATCTCCAGATAACAACAAGTTCCTGTAATAGCTCAGCAATGACGAAGTGTTTACTAGACGGCTTTTTGCAGTTTTTTTCAAATTTTTAATTTGGTCTTTGGTAAATACTAAATCAAGTTTTTTTATAATATCTGCATTAAAAAAAACAAAAAAATCTGGCATTGTTAATTTCAAAAAATGAGTAGGAGGCGGTGTAGAGCCTACAGGTTCTATGAATGTAATTTTTTTACCTGAAGATCCTTTTTCAGCTGCGTCGACTAGTCTTTTCCAAATTTGACTTGTTAATTCTGAGCGCTCGGTATCAAGCTTTTGTATTAATCTATTCTTTTGTTTTTGCAAATATGATACGTTTATATTTATTTGTTTGTTCTTATTCTTCCTATCAAAAGATAGCATATCATCAATCACAGAAACAGATTTATGCAGGCCGGCCAAGTGAGGAGTATGAAATATGTTTGTTTGAAATGCATCAATCAGCTGGCTGCCGGCGCGGCCCATATATCTAACATCTAAATTAACTGTGCCGTCGTTTCGAAATGTGAAATCGTGTGTTTGGAGGTGTAAATACAGAACCAAATTTGTTTCATTAATAAATTCTTGAAGGCGCCGACGGTGAATACGACCGGCAGTTTGCCCCTGATAAACTTGGTCATTAAATGACCAGCCAACTTCTAATTTAATTTGAAACTTTTCTGGGTTGTAACTGTCTAAACTTATTTGTTGGGTTTGTCTAATAAACTTTTCTAAATCACCTTTGCTAGATTTTGCAGGTGGTTGTAATGCGGATGCAGCAGTCTTTATTTTATTGATTTGATCATCAGTTGGATTTAGCTCGACAGGGCGCCGCAAGAAATCTACATATGAGTATTTTTTCTTGCCGTGGCCGCGGCATTTTGTAAATGCATTAATACTATCAAATACAAGACGAATATTTACATCAATTAATTTGTCAAAAGTCGCAGGAGTTTGTCCTGTTCTTCTTATCCTCACCCTTTCAATGCCGGCGTTTTCTCGTTCATATACTCCAGAAGACTTAGTAAGCTCAATCTTATTTGAAAACTCCATGGGTATCTCTATTTCTTTGCCTTCCGGTGATTCTAAAACCTTATAGACTCTGATTCTCGGCTGTAGAAAAGAAATATCAGTATTTGTGGCTTCTAAAAAAGTTTTTAAAGCTGTTTTATTGTTACCTCCTCTATTAAACAACTTATTGACGAAAAAGTGTGAATCTTTTGTGTAGGCGAATATCAAAGGATGTTGATCGGCAGTATAAAATTTAGACTGGTTAGAGGCTTTCGATGCATTGCTGGAATTAAGCGTATGCTTATAGTTTTTAGAATAAACACCCGTCAAGCCATCGGTTGCTAGCGCAGGTGAACTGTTTGAAGAATAAAGATCTTCAAACATTGGAAGTATACATCTAATATTTTGAAGCCTTTTCCTTTTCAACTCTAATTCGCTGCCAATGGCAGGAAATTTATTTTCAGCAGAGTCAACATCGTCTGCGTTAAGAGCTTCACATTGTAATTTAAATTTTTCGAGGAATATATTTTCATAAGTCCTCATCGTGCCCGAATTATCAATGACAAGTTTTAATTTTAAAATTGCCTTAATAAAATCTTTAGTCTTATTGGCTACATCGACATTTTTAAATCCTAAAGGGCTTTGAGGCGTGGCAGAAAGCCATATTGCTAAACTCTTTGTGCCATGTTGATCAATTTTTACTTTTTGGCCCCTTAAAGCAAAAGGTCCTTTAACAGCTGGATTTGCCAAAAAATTGAAAATATCTTGTCCGGTGCCGGTACGGGTCGACAACGCTATAAGCAAAACTTTATTAAATTCTTCTCTTTCTTGTTGGTTCGTTATTTTATCTGTAACTAATCCAATGCGCTGGTCAAGAAAAGTTGTGAGTGCTTTAATAAAATCTTTATCGCCGCGCTTGAGTCCGCCATCTTGTCCGCCGAAACCAATGGGGAGCCCCAGTGCGCTATTAATATCTCTAAAATCAAGATTAAACCCGGCTTTCCCTCCTTTAGATGTTTGGTAGCGCCCTAAATTTCTGGCACCTGTGATGGCTATTTCATTTAACTTTCTAATAATTCCACCAATCTGATGTCCACTTTCGGAAGCAAAAAAGTCAATACCCTGTTTTTTCCGAGAAGTAGAAAATTTATCCAACAAATCCTTAAGTGTTGTAGCTTTATAGCTCGTTGGATCTAGATCGCTAGAGAGTCCAAAACTTATCAAATGCTCTATTGTAATATCTCTGCCGGCCTTGAGTTGACTTAAGTTCGGATTGCCAGAGGGTTTGTCTAATATACCAAAAAAATCAAAATACCGGCCGATGCGAACGCTCAAATCAGAAAGAACTTTTTTATGAGAAAGGTCCTCTGCTTCTCTTAGTTTATCAGGATTTTGAGCAGCTAGATCTTTAGCACACTTAGTTTTATTCTTGAGATCTGGGAAGATGTCCGCAAACAATATAGACATAATTTATATCACCTTCTTTTTTTAATAACCATACGCGGAGAGCACATCTCGAAGAGGAAAAGGAATTTCAATCACTTCTCCGTATTCAACATCTGAATCTGTTGGTTTTTTGTTGTACCATGCAATAACCCACCACATTTTTGCATTCCCATAATGCTCATGCGCCAATTTTGAAAATCTATCACCAACTTTCCATACAACACGCTCAATTTGAAACTCATCTATTTCTTCTTCTTCGGGATAGTATAAAACAGGTGTATCATAATGTTCAATACCATTTATATCTCTTTTATTAAAAAAAGATTTATAAAATCTTCTTTCATTAACAATTATATCTCTATTAAGATTTCTTTTGACAAATGACATTTCTTTATTTCCTTAAGCGCCAGTTATTTTCTTTTCTTGACCCTTCGTCGCGCCGGTTGGAGGCTTTGGCACTGAAGATCCTTTATTGGCGGACACAATGTTCTCAACAGACTTAGTAAAACCATACGGAAACCCGCTTTCTTCTCGTTTTTTAATACCATTAAAGAATCTATTGTTTGATGCATTGAACCCTAAATCTTGTTCATGCAAGACCGTGAACGAACAGCGCATGCTATACACTTTTGGTATTAAGCCAACATCTGGAATTCCGGTGGCTTTTTGTCGAGCTTCTTTAGTATTATACATACCTTGATCCATTGCTGGGTTAAAATTAAACCCATTAACGTGGCCCAACAATCCCTGTCCTTTATGATTTTGGATTAGATTTGCAAATTTTAATCTCAATAAGGGTGGTTTATTTATAGTCGCAACGTTAGAGGTACTCTTTGATTGAACATCGTACATTGGATATAGCATCTTGAGCAATGTTTCAAGCTTTATCATATTTTCATAACCTTCTCTAGGTCCATTTGAAGGAACATCCCAGGCTAAATCAATATTGCGGCGGGTGCCTTGATATGTTTCAATGGTGTCTGGCTTTCCATATACACTTGTTGATGACCAACTTTGTGCAAAATTATCAGAAAAAGACGTGACGAAAGCACTGAATTTGACTTTGTAAAAATGTTTTTTGGATTCACGTATAGAAGCATATGTAAATTCGATATCAGTATATTCACGCTGATTACTTACATCTGTATTGCTCCAAACTGCCATATCTTATTCTCCTATGCTCTGCCGACTAGCGCTGATGAGTCTCTTTCTCTGTTAATAAAATTTAATGCTGCGGAACCAACTGCAATTCCGTCCAAGTCTATAACAACTTCTCTCGGGGCCTCTACAATATGCACACTTCCTCTTCCGCCGGAAGATGCAGCTGCAGCAACTTGTGTTGTTTGGTTGACCTGCGTCAAGCTAAATTTGTGTGCTGCTGCGGCCAGGCGCTCAACTCCTGCTGCCGAAGCTGCTTCCGTAGCCCGCTGTCCAACAACAGCAACCCTGTTGATATTGACTATTGTTCTTTCAACATTTTGATTTTCAGCTTCGGTCAAGCTCAAGTTCTCAGTCACGCGATTCATTTTTTGGCCAAAATCAGCCAACTTAGCTGTATTTAGTTTATCAACATTTCTCTGTATTGCTTGGACGCCAAAGGCTAATTGTGCGGTACTATTAGATGCTTCTCTCATGCCTCGTGATGCTGCAATACCCGCGGTTGCGATACTTCTTATACCAGAAGCTGCTCCAGAAGAATTCTTGCCGATGAGGCCCATAGCTCCGCCGAGTTGTGCTCCAACCTGTGAAGCGACTGAAGTATTCTTGGCTAACTCACCAACTGATTGACCCATATTGCGCATTTGTGGGGCAGCGGAGCTAGCAGCTGACCCGGTTCTTTTGATTGTATCACCAAAGTCTTTCATGGCCAGGTAAAGCGGTGGTGAAAAAAGAGGCTTCAAAAGCTGAGATGCCAAAAAAGTAATTCCGCCGGCCAATCCTAGCAACCCAAACCTAGCAGTGCGGGAGGCGCCGGCCACAATGTTTAATGTGTTTGTTAATCCACCGAATAGTGTGATTCCTGTCCTTATTACGGGGAATAAGATAGCAAACTTAGCTATTAGCTTTCCATTTTCACCTATGAATTTGGCTACCTTGTCAATAACCCCGACTATTGCGTCTCTATTTTCATGAAGCTTCTCGATTAAAGGCATTAGTGAATTTGCAAGTGACAAGAATATCGTTTTTAGCTTCATTTGGATATCCATGTTTTCTTGTGCTTTTTGCTTGTTAAGTTCGGCAGCGCGAGCAGCTTCTAATTCTGCTGGAGTTAGCATGTTAAGCTCTCCTCTTAAAAGCCTCATAGCCTCTCCAGCATCTTTTGCTCCAATTGCTTGAGCAACTGCTTTTTGCTGGAATCTCTCCATTGCGTTAATGTTTGCACCAGACGCCTGAATAGCGCGAGCAACCAACTGCAATCTTTCTTGTTCTGTAGCATTAACCATTCGCAAACTGTTTAAGTAATTGCCACCCAATAGAGCATTCAAAGTACCGACTGAGGCCGCGGCTTGATCAAATGTATCAAATCGGCCGGCAATTTGCATTAAGGTTGTCATCTCGATCCCGGTCTGTTTGACAGTTGCTAGTAATCCTTTGAACACATTCATCATGTTTGGTCCGTGAGCAGCAAGAACACCAGAAAATTGCATAAATGCTTGAGTCGCTTCGCCTTCACTTATCTTAATCTGACGAGCATATACAGCCAATTTATCAATGGCGCCAATGGCCTGATTTATGTTCATTCCCATGGCTTTGGTGAGCATATCTGTCATTTGAGCAGTTTGTTGCGAGGTGACGCCCATGCGATTCATGCGAACTGTTAAATCTAAAACAGATTTTTGTGCTGTGTCGGACATTCCTGAAAACAAGCGAACCCGGTTATAAAGTGTGGTCATCGCTGTTGCAGCTTCGTCATGCATAACGGCAAATTTGGTGTTTCTTTCAATTGTCTGAGTTAGGACTTTTGTGTATTCTTGCCCGGCGCCGGTTGCTCGTCTAAATTGAGCTGCGGATTGATCTGTCGCAAAGAAAAGCTTTTTGAACGCATCCGTCAAATACCCCACAACACTCAAAGAAGCATTTAAAGGAGAAATAATTTGGCCGATGGCACGGCCGCCTGTTTTTAGCTTTTCAAAGAACCCTGCTCCGGAACCAGAGCCAAATAGGGCGCCAAACATACCAGTTTTGCTGGCTGCATTAGCCGTCAAGACACCTTGTGTTAGGGTTGACACCAAAGACTGCGTTCTATCGCGAACTTGAGCGACGAGAGCGGCTTCTCGTTGAGCTTCTTGGGCAAGTGCCTGAGTTAGCTGCAATTTTTGCTGCAGGTCACGCAATACTTCTTTGCTTTGTGATAACTGCTGTTGTTTATACTGCAAGTCCTGTTGGCTAAATTGTCCGCTTTGGCGCGAGAGATCTAAGTCTTGTTGCAGAGCCGTTACAATTTTTTGCTGTTCATTATAAGAAGCTCTAGCCGCTTCTTCTTCAAGTCTTCTTTCTTTTACAATGCGCGCGACGGTGCTTTCAATGTTTTTTGCAGCAGCCTTTTGGCCTTCCAGATTTCGAGCGATGGCATTCTCCATATTTTGACGGCGAATGTTCATTTGTTCGATCTGTGTTAAGGTGGCGGCTTCCTGCTGCACAGCTTGTGCGCGGCCTTGGTAATCTTGTACGGGCGAAGAAACCGCTCCTGGTGTTGGACCGGGGGCGCCTTGGTTATTCTGGTTTTGATTCATCTTAGAGATCAAATCCCTTAATAAACTTTTCAGTTCTTCATCCATTCAAGGTCTCCTTACTTAACTGGCCACTCTATTCCAGTTTCTCTTTCAAAATTACTTATTGCATTCTCTAAAGAATATTTGTTTTTATAAGTCATAGGACTATCTAGTCCATTTCTCATAATACTCTCCAAGTATTTCTTTTCACCGCTCAGGGCTGTTACGAATGCGCTAATTTGCTGTGGAGTCCCTTTAAGATCAATGGAAGGTGCCGACTGGTATCCAAACATATCCCACAAGGCTATTTTAACCGCGTCGCCAAGAGCGGCTGGGGCGGTGTGTAATATACCTTCTTCCAGGTTTTTAGCTTTTTTAAAATCTAAGTTAATCTCAATTATATCTTCTTTCATAAAGCTGATCCTCACATCATATAAATAAGTAGTTAATTAAAAAAAATAAAAGCCGGCATGAAGCCGGCTTGTTATTTAGAGCTTTTTGCTTTCTTATAAGCTTTTTCTATTTCCTCTGTTTCTATCTCAAATTGTCTCGCGAGCCTATTAACAAACCATGTTCTCAAGGGTATCGGAAGATTATATGCTTCGATAAAGCTCCAGCCGCCATGATATTTAAGCAAGAAAAATTGCTCGTAAACAGACTCAATGTATTTATCACCCAGGCCAAAAAAAGTCGGCCGAGAGCGGCACATCAACCTCCTCTTCATGACCACAGGAATCACAACGGTATTCTTGCTTCATGTCAACATTAGGAGTTAAAGCTGCATATGCAGTTCTAAAGAACTTTGCGTCAAGAGCAGGCATATTATCAACAAACTGTTCAATCATGTTTCTCTTGGTTTCATCGTTAGCGGAGACGATTACCGACTTGAGGCGATCCGTTAGTGTAATTTCGCCGCGGCCAAGGCCATGTTTTTTGCGCATTTTACTGGTTTTCTCTAGCATCTTCTCGTCTGAATCCGTTAGCAACCTTGTCTCAAGAACGACTTTTGTTTGTGGCAGAGTAATAAGAAAGCTGCCTTCTTCTGTCAGTTCAATCCCAAACTCCTCTAATTCTTCTTTAGATGGAAAGTTGTGTCCAAGTTCATCCAAATTAAATGAATAATCTTGTTTATTTCCACAACTAGGACATGTCATGCTGGTGTTATAATCACTTCCATATCCCGTCTTTCTGGCTGCAATTGTAATTGCGTTCTTATCACCCAAAAGAAGCCCATCTAATTTGACACTTTTATCAACAATTAAGCTTTCTATTAAACGATCAATAGCAACACCTTTACGCAATAAAGTTTGTGAAGTAAGAATATCTTCATGCTTTGCAGTCATGTATTTAATCTCTACAACATCTTTATTGTGTAAAGGATGTTCTGGTGTATAAAATTTACCCTGTGATGGCAAATTAACAAATTCTGTTGGAGCAACGAAAGAAAGAAGCCCAGAGCCTTCTTCTTTTTGCAAATTAAGTGCCGCTTCAGCAGAAGTGTCGACGGGCTTATTTTTCTCCGTGCCGCCCGAACGTGCACGATTATTTCTTCTAGACACTAGTCACCTCGATAAAGTAGTTATAACTTAATTATACTTTATGTTCGATTTTGCGTTAATACTTTAATTTAAAAAATGTATTTAACCTAAGATTTTTTCGTATTGGGCCCAGTCGTAACGCAATGTCATGCTAATATTTGTTAACTCTTCCGTATCATATGAAAGGCTACCAAAATTAACGTCTTTAATCCAAGCATTCTTCAAGTTCCACTCCTCAATTCTTTCATTGATCGTGTTGCCAAGTTGAATTAGCTTGACTTCGCCGAGGACACTCGTTGCAGCTGCTTTGCTGAAAGAAACTCCGGCGGCGGTAGCGCCTTCATTGGGATACTGATATCCAGAAGCGCGAATTGCTTGAACAAGAGCGTCAGAAGCATTTGGAGTAATAGGATCAACCATGGTCACATCAATTGCCGACCATGTTAACTTACCTGGAAAATGAAATGTGTGGTTAATGAAAGCATGCGACGCTTCACCAATCGTAAAAGATGGCTTGCTTACTGTTTTTACAATCCACTGCGGGAGTGATGCTCCTGCTCCAGTGGCGCTACCAAGCTCACTAAATTGTAATATCCATTTATATTGTCTTTTCGGCTGAATGCCTTGATCTGCCCAGTAACCTGATGCCATTTTTTAATCCTCCAAAATATAAGTTCTATTTTTAATTAGAGGGCGAAAGATATTTCGCCCTCATTTTTTATTAATCCTCAAACGATGCACCACTATTTGTAATTACAAAGTCGAGTGCGATAAATTCGATAGCTTTAGTGGGCTTCAAGAAGACCTTAGCGTAAAGAATGTTTTGATCGATAAGATCATCTGTTGTTGTGCTGGAATCCAAGACAACTTTGAAGTCTGTCAACCCGAATCGGGCCTTAACACTCTCAAGTAGTGGATTAACTCTTCCTAAGAAGCGATCCCATGTTGTCTGAACATTTGGTTCAAACAAGATGCCTGCAGCGATTCTAGAAATTCTCTTCTTAAGGAAGATGAGAAGTCTTCTAACATTAATTCTGTCAAGTGCAGAAGGCGTTACTTGTAGTGTCTTCTGTCCGAAGACTACAATTCCTTCCGATGGGAACTTGGCGATTGGGTTAATGTTAGCGCCGTAGAGACGATCGCGATCAACAGAAGTCAATCTCTGTCGCACATTTACAACATTAAGTCCGGAGCTTCCTTCGGAGAGTCCGCCGCGGTTGAAACCTGCAGGAGCGAACCACAATTCTGCGTTGCGCTGAGTACTAGAGAAAGTACCAAGGGCTGCAACCGAAGGTGGAAGCCATACAAGCTTACCAGGGACTGTCTCAGAAGCAGAATCTCTTACCTGTACCCATGGATAGAATGCGCATCCGTAGCTGGAATTGAGCCCTCTATCCTTAAATGTGTTGACAGCCGTTACCACCGTTCCGATTCGAGATGCTTCCGAAGAATTACTTTCGTAACGCGGAATGTAGTCGTTGGCGATATCAACAACTGCTAGCGCGTCACCTCTATCTTCGCAAACATTAATCATGTGCTCTGTGAGGTTAGAGTCGGTTACACCTGGAACAGTAAGAAGGTCCATTTCGACGGCTTCCGGGTCGCTAGCAGTATCGATAGCTTTCTTAACTGAGTAGTAAGCATAGTTATCTTTTACATTGCTGCTGTCATCCAGTCTATGGTTTCCGAATGGCTCAGCTTCTGTTACATCGAGACCATTGAATCCACCATAAAGAGCAGCGGTGAACCTATCGTAACCATTGCTCAAAACCTCTCTATAGGATTGTGAGACGGCTGTAAAAGATTCTCCATTTGCTCTAGAGCCAGAGACATATACGGCCGACAAGAAGTCTGTTCCAGAAGCTTTCTGCAAGTCATCCAAGGTAAATGTCCAAGAATGCTCGACCGCGGTATCTTCGGCGCCGGGATCCCAAGCGTTCTTGGAATAATTAGCTGCCAGAGCACGAACGACGTCGATCGAACTCTCATCAAATAGATTAGATTTTGTTGCCTCACCTAATCGATTATAAGTTGCGCCAAAGAAAGCATCTGTTCTATCAGAAAGATTTCCGTCTAAAGAAGAAGATCTCATGGAAATAGCTGGGAACACGAATGCTCCAGATAGTGCTTGTATTGGCGTGGCCGAATAGGCGGTCGCGGAAGCACTGTGAGCGGGGAGGCTTTGTGGTGCAATTGGATTCTTTCCAGCTGCATGTTCAGCGCCGGCGCCCTTGTGTACACCATGCTTATAAGGTATTACTGCCGGATCGGATTCAAGGAATAAAGTAGCAGCCGTGTGTACTGGTCCGGAGCTGTCGCGGCCGCCGTGAAATTGTTCAGGGAAGTTATTATCATTTTGAGCACTGGCCCAGCTTGCATGACTAGTTGTAATTGGCCTATTACCTGCGGCACCTGCGGTATCCTGCGTAATAGTCACTTTAGCCGTGGCGACCACTGCAGTCATGTCCAAGGAGGAATTGTTGATGGCGGTGCCCAGGGCAGCTGCGAAACCAGAGGCGCCGGTTCCGTCGACTGCTGTGGCGCCGGCAGTTACGACACCGTCTCCAGTGTCGTCGACTTCAAACGTTACTGATGTTCCTAATGCATCTGTTAGAATTAATGTTGTTTCTTCATTCGGCTTGTCATCGAAATCAAGCACAACGGTCGCCGCGGTCGCTGCGACGGAAGTTTTTTGATTAATTTGGTAAGCCTGCGTCTCACGGCCTTTGAAGGACCAACCTTTGTAGCGTAATGGTCCTCTGACACCAAATGGAAGCAACTCTGTGTTGTCTAATCCGAGCTTGACTTCATCATTTAATTCTACTCTAAAGAATCTAGAGACATTCGGATAATCTCCACGTAGTTTGTAACGGGCTTTTCCGCCTGGGACGCTTAATTCATCATCCCAAACTAAGTGCTGATCTCCGATTCTCTTTGCAATAAAGTTTTCAGAAGCAGGATTCAAG
>TARA_R100000808_G_scaffold3870_1_pt1 | contig 16387 bp, 8 predicted proteins | sample TARA_R100000808 | Tara Oceans TARA_R100000808 (sample SAMEA2622852) | marine metagenome | biome: marine biome (ENVO:00000447); feature: marine epipelagic mixed layer (ENVO:xxxxxxxxx); material: "saline water (ENVO:00002010), including plankton (ENVO:xxxxxxxx)" | depth 140 m | reverse complement strand
TTCTGCAATTACTGTTTGGGACTCGGTTACTTTAGAACAAATGGCAACATTTAGAAGCCGAGAAGTTACTGCTAAAGAATTAGCAAAAGTGGTTTCAGAGATATCAGAGATATATAATCACGGTTTGATAGTTCCTGAATCTAACTTAGCTAAATTTGGATTTATCGATTGGTTACTTGAGTACGGGGTAAAACATATTTATATGCACCGTTCACCTAATACTCAAAAAGTTTCTCCGGGATATCCTATGACTGTAGCAACTAAACCTGCATTGAAAGATAATTTTAAAAATATTCTTGATACGGAAGGTGGATGCACACTACATTCTGAAAACCTTCTACGGGAGTTGCGAAACTACAGGTTCCTAAAAGGAGCGGGGATGCGTTCTATGGGTGCGGCTCCCGGAGGGAATGACGATGAATTGATTACAGCTTTCATTGCGTTTGATCCAGAAGTAAGGTCTCAGGCATATAGTACTATTTCAGCTCAAGCAGGATTGAATAGAAAGCGCGCAGTAAGAACTGCAAAAGTTTTTAGTTGAGGACTCATGGCAATTTTAATTAACAGTGATGGTGTTCGTAAACGTGTAGAAATACTTACACAAAAACATGCAGGTCGCGTTTCACGGCAAAAAGATATTATTGCTCTTACTAGAGGAATTGACCCCCGAACTGTAAACGATGCTACTCAGGAATGGGAACGACTTAGAGCATTAGAAGATAGTAATGTTCCTCTTAGAACTAACGACCCTACTTCTTATCTTGATTTAAGTAATCACCTTTTATCGGGACAACCTGTTGAGTGGAGTCTTCCACGACATTCTCGTATTAGTGAAGATGTAGAATTAAGTTACGGAAAAGCGGAACGTCTTATATCAACATTCTTTCATATGAACGATGTTCGTCTTGTAAAGAAAGGTAAATCTCGTTTTGAACGTGCTGTTGCTGATGCAGCTAATCGTCTCGGAATGGTATGTGTTTATAAACGAGCCGTAACAATTAACGGTGCTTTGACAATAATCATGGAGCCGTGGAATCCACTAACTGTGTTTGAACGCACAGATGATTATGGGGTTGCAGAACTAGCCCGTTCTTTCAAAGCACACCCTGTAGATTTATTGTTACTTTCTGAACAAGAGCCTACAGGATGGGATACTAATGTTGTTAGTAATTGGATTCGGGATGATATTGAGGAAGTTAATCTTGTTGAGTACTATACCCGACATTTCGATGGTTCCGGTAATGGTATTGTTAGACACTCTGTCATCGTAAGTGATGGAGGAAACAGTAATCGAGATTCAACTTATAGTGGTTTGCAGGTTGCAGGTAGCCAAGCAGGAACAGTTAGAGAACTAACTGAAGTAGAGTTTGACACCATTCCAGTTGAGATAAGGCACTTCAATGGAGAAGCATTTCCGCATAACGCTGATTGGAGACAGTCTCAAAGTATCTTAGAGTCTAACTATAATATTTATCTTTTCCACAACGATAACCTTAAAAGAATAGAAGATCATCGAGATAGACAACTTGCTTTAAAGGTACAAGAAAATACTCTTGGAGGTGCCCCCGGGCCTGCTGATGCAGGGGATCTTGCGCGTAATGATGAAATTGGGGTCTTTACTTATAGAGTAGGTGAAGGTTTTAATTATGTTAACACTCCCGGATTTGACCCTTCATTAAGTATTTTAGAACAACAGTGGCCCGGAATGATTCAGAGAGGGGGTGTTCCGTATGTTATGCACGGAGGAGTAGACGTAAACCTTTCAGGATTTGCTATATTCCAACTACTCAATGCTGCACTTGCATCTGTAGGAGAAACTAAAGTAGTACTTGAAGATCTTTATAGTAGTTTAGGTAAATGGGTTCTTGATACTTTCAAGTCGGACTCAGCGAACTCTATTGAGGGAGTCGGGTTTAATGCTTCTGCAAATAATAATGAGTACTTTCATGAGCCAGAGATAATTGCTGATGAAATGCCTGATTTTACAGATGTTAGAGGTAAGATAAATCTATCTCAGCCTAGTGATCTTATCGAGCGTGTAAATATTGCTCGGACTGCTAATCCGGGAGGTCAGGCACTATTTACTACTAAGACTATGTACGAAGAGTTGTTTACTGATATTGTTCACGACGCTGCGGGAGAAAGTCTTGCAGTTGAAGAACAGAATGTACTACAACTTCCAGTTATGCAAATGCTTCGTGCTAGGGCAAGGTTAGTAGAACTTCAACAGCAAAGTCTAATGGCAGGGAATCAGTATGACGCTGATGCTATTGCTGCACAGATACAACTTATTGAACAGAGTATTGCTGGAACTACAGGTGGTGCTACTCCACAGCAGAATCAACAGCAGGGAAACCCTAACCCTGACCAACGTGTAATGTCTACTGAAATGCGACAACCTAATGGTATCGGGCCTACTGCTAACGGAGCAGTTCCGCAGGAAGGTGCAGTTTAAATGGCAGAACCGGATATTAGCCCCGACATAGAATACCCGAGTTGGTATCTAAAGGGTGTTCAAGAAAAAAATCTAACACATTTCTTTATACACGTTCCTGTTGAATTTCTAAAGTACTCTGCGGGTAATGAGTGGTTTACTGTAAATATAAGCGATACATCCTTTAATGAAAAAGAAGATCCTGATGCTCTTCCAGAGTTCAATCAGGACAATATTGATCGGGTAATTGCTATAGCTGCCGAGCGTCTTGGGATTCCCGATCATGAGCGTAATAGATTTAGAAGTCTTTCTTATCAGGAGGGCTTGGTAAACGTTATTTCAGGAGATCTGTTTTTTGGGAGTAATAACTTATCTAACGTTAAAAATATTAATAAAGTAGTAGAGGAAGTTATTGAATTACACAGCAGAAGCCCGAAAGAGGTTTGGGAACCCGTTGATGTGTGGAGAGAACAGGTTGCCACAGAAACTGAAGAACAACGTGAGTTGGAAGAAGCTACGTCTAGATCGGGGCTTAGTGCATTAGCCCCTACGCTCGGGGTAGAAGACTTACGTACAGCAGATATCGTATCTCAACGTGTTGTAGGTGGTACTCAGGAAGTAATTATAAATCAATCTGTAGATTATCTAGTTTATTTTTGGATGCAGTCCAATCCCGAAGCGACTGTTGAAGATGCCCTTGCAAGTAATGAACTACAGCGTGGTCTTCAGGATTTTATTAACTATGCAAATCTTCTAGAGCAAATTCGACAAACTGCGGATGAGATGTTTACTCAACGAACAGAAATAGAACTTCTTCAAAGTGACGATCCTGAGTTTAATGCTGTAGAAATACAAACACTACAAGACGCATGGGACGATAACTTTGCTTTAGTTAATCATTTAGATGAGCAAGTATCTGATCTTCAATTTACAAATTCAAATAATGCTTGGTGGTTAGCGAGTATTGATATTGCTGCTATTCCAAGTATGTTTGAAACAGGGGGGTCTTTACAAGATCCTTTCGGAAACCCTGACTTATTTGATGTTCAAGCATATGATCTTGCAAAAATGGGTGTCCTAAGCGCACTTGAGGATGAATATTTTAATGGGGGTGGTCTTACTGCACGAACTCTAGAGTTTATTCAAGAACATGTAGACGAAAATTTTGATGAATGGTATGACGCATATAAGAGTGCTAGGTTATCAGCGTCTACAACAGACACTTTTGGTTCCCTGTGGATATTAGAGAACCATGTTGCAGACGATATAGAAGAAATTATTGAAAGACAAAGTAGCGACGTAACCTTTAATGAAGGGGTTCTTGCTGACTTATTTAACAGACAGTTTGGAAATACTTCTTCATGGACAGGGGGCAAACAACTTTCATATGAATTTCGTTCTCTTATGAAAGAGATAGTACACAAAAGGTTTGTTGATGCTTGGAATGATTACTCCGGTAGCGGGGATCTCTCCAACCGAGACTTGTATCCTAATAAAGACGATTTCTGGAAGACTCTATCTACAGAAGACTTTGACAGATGGATTAATCTTGAACTACAAGGAATGGTTACTAACAACTATAAAGAAGGGCGAACTTTCTTAGAGCAATTAGATGCTGCGGGCTTGAGTTTGGTACATCTTTTTAAAGCTGCTGCAGATCCTCATTTTATACTTGAAGGCAGCGGTGGTCATGATCGTTTCGGAAATCCCGTTCTAAATTTTAATCCTACTGATGAAGATGCTGTACTCCTTGATTTTTTTGATGCCTTAGTAGCTTACAGTGAAAATCCTGACAATAATTTTATTGCATTAAAAGGAGAGGCTGACCCTGAATCCTTAGCGATAGTTCGTTTTGTAAACGATAATTTAGGAACAGTTTTAGATAATCTTCCTGACTGGTTAGTGCATGACGTATATGGGGCTGTAAGTGATAAGTTGACTGTAGCTTTGGAAGGTCAGCAACTTACAGAAGCTAATGCTGATGACATTTGGAATGCTATAACTATAGATGATGAAACTAACCCTTTTAATGTATATAACACTCTTGCTGAATCTGTACTAACAGCAGTTGCTAGTTTTGGATTAGAAAATCAAGAGGCTCTTATTGAATATCTCACATCCTATAGTGATGCTGATGGAAATACTGGAATACTAAATGCGTTTAAAGCCCTTGATATTGATTGGAGTCTGTCTAATACTCTTCCCGGACTTGGGTTTCAACTAAGTAAACTTTCAGAAGATGACTTCCCGGTTCCAGAACCGCCAGAACTTGCCCCAGAATTAGCGGGTATTCTTCCTCCGATAATTGATTATCTTCCTGATGTTTTTAGGATGGATGCTATTCGTTTTGCTGAGAGTTTCCTTGAAACGGAGTGGGGATATCAAGAAACAATAGGTAAGTATGATGAAGAGAAAAGAGTTTCAAGAGAAGAGTTTATTGCTCTTGAAATTTTTCAAACTTCGTTAGAAGCAGGTATTGAAAGATATTTAGAATCCCAGTTTGTTAATAATCCTATTGTGTCATTAATGATTGAATATTCAGGGGGGCTACGAGATTTCTTTACGGCGTTCCCATCTTTTAGTGAGTTAACCCCAGAGCAAATAATAAATGAGATTCGCAAAACTATATTCAATCCTCCAGAAGGGCAAGAAGGCCACCTTTCTGATGCGCTTTTAAACGCTGAGATTCAAGGTTTTATTGAAAAAGGTTTACTTGAAAGTGCTGAGTTTGCTGAGGAATACGGTGCTATTTACGAAAGTGATCCTGATGTTCTTCGGTGGAAAGCGGAAGAGGAGCGTGAAGAAAAAGAAGAAGAGTTTGAACTTGAAAAAGAAGAGAGAGAAGCAGAAGAAGAAGAGCGGGAGCAGGAACGATTACGTGAGGAAGAAGAGCGGGAACGTCAACTCCTAGCGCAAATTCAAATTCAAGGACGTAGTGCTGCTGAGATAGCCTTTAGAGAGCAGTATCAAGATATATTAGGAGCTGTAGTTGGGCCTGAACTTGCTTTTCAAATTCAACAAGATACAGTCCCGGGATTACAAACAGAGTTTCTAGAGATGTTTGAAGACTTTAAAGGGTTTCTGTCGCCCGATGAATATGTTGCATTGACAGGAGAAGAGTTTGAACCAATGGCTACTGAATGGGATGCAGAACGTGGAAGGTTAGGTGAAATGCAGTATAACTTCTTTCAACAGTTCGATGAAGATCGTATCCTTTCACTTGCAAGACAGTCTCAGATAGCACGAACAAGATTTGATGCTCCTATAGCACGTAGACAACAAAGACAATTATTTACATCACCTAGAACTCCACAAGTTCCAACAGGATTTTAAATGACACAAGAACGACAACGTTTTAATCCCGGTACTCCTCAATATGGAGCGCAAGCTGAAGATCGCGCACAGGCTAACAGATTAGGGCAGATTCTTGCTTCTCAAGGAGCAACAGCCCCTTCACCTATAGATATATCACGATTACGTGCAGATGCTCCTGATCTCACACTAGAGGGGGCGCGTACTCGGCAAGATCGTACTTTAGAAGAACAAAGACGGGCTAATAACTGGCGTAATGCTTTTGCTTTTATAGGCGGTGGTACAAAGTGGGGTGTAATTGAAACTCCGTGGAAAGGGGCACCGAGTTGGGTTCGTTTAGTAAACCCTATTAAAACTGCATGGACAACAATGGAATGGTTTGGTGAAGAAGTTGGGCCTACAGTTTATGAATCGCTGTTAATGAATCCCGCAATGGGGCCGGGGATGACTACGCGTCTTATGAATATGGCTACATTTGGTAGGGTTGAAAGTTTAAATAAATTTCATAAAGATTTAGAGTCTCAAATGCGGGAGTCTGTTTATGAACAAAAGGGTATTTGGAATAAAGTTAAAGGCTATTATGAACTTGCAAGACAGCGTGCAAAACCTGTAGAAGAGGGTGGTCGAGAACAGATCTTCCCGGGAGAAAAGTTTGTTGGAGGTTTAGTATCAGACCCATTAAATCTTGCAGGTTTTGGAATACTAGGAAAAGTTCCAGTTGTAGGACGTATTGCTTTACCTGCTATTAGAGGTGCGCGTCTTCCTAAAGTAAATATCGCTAATCGTTCACTGTCTTTTCCAAAACGGGATTTGCAGATAAAAATTGGATTAGGGGATTTTGAAGACGGGTATATAAAAACTGTTGAAGCCCCGTTTAGATGGGGAGCAAGGTTATACCGCAAACTTCCTAATAGTCGTGCCCAGTCTTCAAGAATGAGTGGACTTCGTGCTGCGGGAGTTTTTCATGAAGCTATTACTACTTTTACAGGTAAACAAATTGATCAGATTGATCCTATAGACAAAGATAAATTTATAGCCCGTATTCTTGACCCGGCAACTGTGCCTGATTCTCAACTCAGTCGGGGTGAAAAAGAATTACGAGACATACTTTTTGATACTCCTGAGATATCTCAAACGGATTTAGGTAGGTTAATTAATAATGTTGATTTTGCTGATTCAGCCCTAAAGCCTAACGCTTTAGATGTAGAAAAGCAGGTTGCTGTGTCAGTTATTTATGACATGGCTATCCGTGGCAAGATATCTGTAGAAGAAGCTGCTAAACGTGTTATTGATGAACTTGGAGGAATACAAACTGCCGATTCTGTTGATGCTGTAAGAGCCACTGTTAAAAATCGAACAACGGCTGTTTTCCAAGAACTTCAAAAACTTACAGTAGGAAACTCTAAATCTGTATCCCGAGTTAAAGCTGCTATTGCAGGAAGGGCTTTTAATTTAACGGCTCAACGTGTAGCAGTTCGTCCGTGGCAAAAGTGGGGACAAGAAAGACCCGGGTCAGTTTCAGAAATTAAATCTAGACAAGGAGCGATAGCAGGACTAATTGGTAATACTATTCATAAATCAAATCAAGCCTTCAATCTTGTTATGGGAAAAATTCTTTATGACATGATTGGGCGTCCTCTTTCTGGAATGGTTCTTATGTTCCCGGCTTTTTCTTTTCAGAATGCGGGTGAAGATATGATCAGGATGATGTTAGGGCGGACTAAAACTTCAAGATCAAGTCTTGCTGAGTTCAACGAGTTTATGTTGGGATTTGATGATATTCCTACTGATCTTTTAGGCGATAATCTTTTAGGTTCGGATAATCTTATTCGAGGTGTTTCGGGGGCTGTCGATCAAAAAGAACTTTTAAGGGCACCTGAAACTGTCCGTTTTCTACAGCCAGTAATGGATAAACTTCCGAATGACAGGGTTAAGCGTAGGGTTATAAATGGGCTAGGGTGGATGCATCCTAAAGCATGGAGAGATAAGTCTTCTGTTTGGTCTCGTCAGTACAGACGCAGCTTTATGATGCAGCGTTCATATCAACGTATAATGTCTGATCTTTTGGATAATGAGCCTGAACTTTTGCAGTTAATAAATCAGAGTTTGCCTAATGTGCAGCCTGATCGAGCAGAACGTTTGAAGAAGGGTATTATGATGCGCCTTCATTTAGGTGGAGACGCAATAAATAAGTACTCAGTAGATCTTGCAAGCGATACTTGGGATCAAGAAGAGATGATCTCTATTATCAGCAAATACCTTAACGATAGTTCTGAAACTGTATTTACTGATGTTACCCGGGCATCTTTAGAAGAGTGGGTTGCTAATCCCAATAGAACTACAAGGCAACTGCGTCAGTTTATGAAAGGTCTTAAAGCAGAGGCATATTCAGAATATATTTCAGGGGCTGAGGGTGTTCGTGTTGCAGTACAACTTGCAGCCGATACTTTTAATAACATTAGTTCTAGAAAAGAGTTTGCTGATTTAGCGCATCAGATGTATGACCTTACAGATCAGTTAGCTACAAAGATTGATGATATTGAATTGACTGCGGGATTCCGAGCAGCGCAACCAAATGTACGGAGTAAAGACCGACAAAGAATATGGTATGAAGCTACTGACGCAACAAAGGCTGCTGTCGATAGTATTGCTGAAGAGCGGGGTAAATTAATTCAAGCAGTAAGGGATGCTGAGAAGAAATGGATGGCTGATGTTGAGTATGCAGATACTCTTTCTCAAGGATTAAACGCTGATCTACGTTCTCTTATTGATTACAGGGGTGGTGTTCATTCTCAAATAGAGGCTCGTTTTCAAGCAACTTCCGGTGTTAACAGATGGAAGAGAGATGATGCTTGGTGGCGAGATCACTATAAAATACGTACTGAGTTTTATGAAGACTTTGTAATAAAGCGTGAAAATGCGGCGGTAGCTAGACTAAATACTCAAAATGAAATAAGAAATGCTTTAAATCTAAAGTCTCCTCCAACTATAAAAAGTAGGAATTTTAACAAGATTGGGCTAAAAGAAATTGCTGCTATTACAGGGGGTGTTCCTGATTCGGTAGTACATGGAATGTATAACGCTGCCTTTATGACAGAAGAACAATGGGTAGATTTTATAATCCGTAAAGCTAACTCCGCAGGTCATACAGGTGTAACTCGGGATAAACTCGGGGCTATTTACAGAAAAGTTATGGGTTCTGCGAACCTAAAAAATAATTGGGGAGATGGGTTTAAGAAGTACGAAAATCAACTCTTCAATTTAGAGGCTGAGTTAAAAGCAGCAGCTAGAATAAAAGTTTCGGATAATGAAGGTCGTGCAATACGTGAATTTGCTCAAGGGATTGCGGATGAACTTGACGGAAGAGCGGGAGTTCGTCACGTAAAACCAAACGGAGAGGTAGTTATTCTACGCGGGGCTGCTGCTCAATCTGTAAGTAAAAGGAAACTGAAAGACAGACTTACTCGTTTTAATAAAGCTGTCTCTGAAGCACATGAAGATTTGAAGCAGACATTCGTTAACTATGCAGATCAAACTGTAATTGATGATGTGATGAAAACAATATTTCCTTTTTGGAAATATGAAACAGCGCGTCTTCCGTTTTTGTTCCGTACTAGTATTACTCATCCCATTGCTTTTAACACTAACCATCCAGACGGAAAGTATTGGCAAGGAACTGAAGAAGGGTATATCCATCCTTCTGATCAACCGTGGAATGATACTTGGGGGCTTAATCCTATTGGAGGTACCCTCTTTAATTCTACAAAGAGAATGGTAAATGCTGAATACCCGGCTTCAGAACAAACAGGAGTAATGGGTAAGTATGTAGCTGTTGAAGATGTAATGGAAAGGTTTGGGTTCTATCCCGGGCCTCATATTGGGTTCTTTACTAAATATGCAATCCCTACTGTTGGAATGCCTGAACGAAAAGGTGAATTAGGTGAGGTAGTTCCTGATCTTATTCAATCCCCCTTGCAGCTTATTCAACAGATGAACATTCCGGGGATATCTAATTTTGCAGCTACTCTGCGAAACTCGATGTTTCATGACCGTTTTTCACAGCACATGATAGCTAAACATCTTATTGAAGCAGGGTATAACCCTAAAGATGTAAACTTTGAAACTCTTACTCCTGCTCCCGGAAGTCGTATTCCTGCTGATGTATTAGAGCAAGCTGTACATAATGCAGCTAGGGTTGAATGGGCGAGTGCCCAATTAGGCATGGTTAGATGGCGAGGTGACTCTGAAGTTAAGTACAGGGAAGCCCGAGATAATGCGGTCAAGACTTGGACTAAACTTTCTCAAAAAGAGTTGGATGGTCTTCGTCGTGATGGCATTTCTGTTCTAGATGTAGTCCCTATGCCTAAACCACTCAAAGCTGCTATGTTCGAGATTAATAATGCAGATGGTTTTAATGCTGCTAGAGCATTACTTGAAGGTGGTGAGCAAAGGCGTATTTCAGACTTGACTCGGGATTTCTATAAGCAAGTAGATAATTTAAGGACAGATGCTAAGGAACAGATTGATCGTAAATTCCTTCGATGGCAACGAGGGGAACTAGGGGGACAAACTCTTCGAGACATTATTACTGAGTATCGTGGAACTCTTGCAACAGCAAAGGATGCTCTTGTTGGAAGAAAATGGGACCCGGAAATAAATGACTATAGAATCACAAATCCAGACGCTGATTACAGTGAAGTTCCACTAACACATGAAGATTACTTAGAGTTGAGAGATCGTCTTGGTTCTGATGTTATTGGTCTAAGGCATCCTTTTGATGAACTCTTAGATACGTATTACACCATTAGACCTCAAGATAAAGATAACGATGGTATTCCAGAATACGATGAGTTTTTTGATGCTCAAGAGGCATTCTTAAGGGACGCAGTTCCTAACGAATACCGGGAATTATTTATCGAGCATACTGAACGTAATATGACTGAGCCTGAAAAGGCTTTGAGGCATTTGCGTCGCAATGATCTTGGTGAGTATTTTTCAGTTGCAAGAGATGTTGCAGATAGAATGAACTTTGGAGGTTACGTTGATGAGTATTTCCGTACTCTATATTTGGGGGATGATGATCACGTTGAAGTAATGCGTAGCCATCCTCTATATAGAATGTGGACGAGACAAGTTAACGATAATAAGAAGCGTCTAAGGGAGACTAATCCTCGTATAGATTATGCTCTTAGGGCTTTTGGTTATACTACGACTTGGGCTAACCCTGTAGCTAGGAATTGGTGGGAAATTGATGGAAGAAGATACCGTCTTGACCGTATGTGGGGATCTCGAAGTAGTTAGCCTATATACAAAATGTGATATATAATCAGGCTCACTGGCCTACAGTTGGCCTTAGATGGCCCCGTTAAGGGAGTTTAAGGAGATTGCGTAATGGCAGATGATAGTTTTAAAGAAGTACTTGAACAAATTAGTGATGAAGCGGTTCGTTCTAAAATATCGGACGCTATGACATCCCACATTTCAAGTCTTTCGGAGAAGTTCGAGAAGGATGCTTCTAATCTCAGGTCTAGTCTGGATTCCCAATTAGCCTCCGCAGCGGAGAATAATAAGAATCTACAGATGGAAATTGCGGGCTTGAAGGATGGAAGTTTTGTAGCTAACAGCACAGGCGGTTTTGTAGAACTTACTGAAAGTCAAAGAGCATTGCAGAATAAGTGGAAACAGGATGAGGCAGAGGCCAAACGGTCAAGCGAACTAGCTTCTATACAAAAACAACTTGCGGATAAAGATTCCCAACTACTAGGTTATAGAAAAAAAGAACTCGCGCAGAACGGTGTCCCTGAAACTATCTTGAATCGTGCTGAAACTGTAGAGCGATTAGACGATCTTTTAGCAATTTATGAGGCTGCTAAACCCCAACCCGCTTCGCAAAATAATATGCCTAACGGTAGTGTTGCAGGTACAGGAACTCTTGAAGGTTCTTCGACTCAATCGGTTAGTGATGACCCTTTAGCTAGAGCGCAGAATGAGCTGGGTTCTCTTATAGAGTCATCTAAAAAATCAATTACAATTTGAGGTAAACAGTTTTGGCAGCATCAGGTGGTCATTGGAATAACCTTGCTGAAGCCCAAGAACTTAGTCAGGCAAAACGTGTAGCAGGTATTATTGAAGAAGACGTCAAACGTGGTGGTTTGATGGGACTTCTTCCTGTAATGCAGCAGACAGGTACTCAGCTTGAGTGGGTTCGTGAAGGCACAGTAGGAACTTCCAGTCGAGCGTCCATTGGCTCTCAACTTGCTTGGTCAGAAGAGACTACTTATGACACTATCAATGAATCATTGGTAATTCGTTATAAGCAGACTGCTTTGAACAAGTATGTTGAAGGTGTCTATGGAACTTTTAACAACTACGCAGCTATTCAGGCTATGGAAGACCGTAAAGCTATTGTTCAGGGAGCCAATGATGATCTTATCTATGGCGACCCGACTAATGGTGCAGCAGGTTCTTCTGAAGCTAGAGGCGTACATTACTTATCGCAGCTCTACCCTACCGCTCTAGGTGGAAGTACTAATGCGATGAATATTGACGAAGGTGAAGCGGGATTGGCTCTTGCTAACATGCGTCAATTAGAGCGTGAAATGAAGTACGGAATTGACTTTTGGTTGTTCCCGTACCCAATCCTAGACCGACTCTCTGCCTATGTGCAGGAAGCAGGTCTCTCCACAAATACCTTCGGCAACATCGACTTTACACTCGATGATTTGGGTCGCAGGGTTACTTCGTGGAACGGTGCCCCAATTATCGGTTCAGATTATCTTGTTGCAGAACAAGCTAACACTGGTGCTGATGGCACTTCACTTCGGGCGAAACATTCGTCTGGAGATCAACAGTACAGCGTGTTTGCAATCAAACGTGGACAAGTTGCCAGAGGTGAAGGTGGTCTTACCTTTGCATTTGGTGGTGATGGCGCATCTCCGGGTGAGCCTCTCATGGTTGATTACTTCCCGAGTTTGGAAGATTTTGATGCTTCCGGTCTCAGGCACCGTATGTACTACAACCTAGCTGATGGTTCTCGTATGTCTGTAGGTAGAATCTACGACATTGAAGACTCAGCAGTAGTGGCATAGGGAGGATAAAAACTATGGCAAACGTTGCTCATGGGTATTTTCGTCTTCCTTCCGGTAAGACAGTAGAACTACCCTATGACCCAAACTTCGACTTCAACAACATAGACCCGATGCCGGGGGACATTGACCCTTACACTGTCGGGACAACCCAACTATTTCCACTAGGAACTAAGTTGGTACAGAATGACCGAACTTTTAGGTATGTAGAGTTCGGCGGTACTACAGCAGCAGGTAATGTAGTTCAGCGTGAAGCACCTGATGGTGCCCATGATGACTTAGACCCTACTGGAAGTGGTACTGGTGCGGGTGTTGCAATCGGTGACACAATCATCTCGATAGCTACTTCAGTTACTCTCGTAGAAAACGAGTATGTAGGTGGAACGCTTACGATTGAAGAAGACACCGGACAAGGCTACTCGTATCTAATAACCGCTAACGAGGCTGCTTCAAGTGCAGCTAACGCTAACGTGACTATTGCAGATGGACTTGCAGTTGCGATTGATGCTACTTCAGATGTAAAACTCGTAAAGAGTGCTTACAAAGAGGTTATTATCGCTCCAACTACTTTGACAGGTGCCATTTGTGGTGTAAGCGTTGGTGTTGGTGCTGATGGTAGTTTCGGTTGGATACAAACTACGGGTGATGCTGCGATTGATACAGATGGTACTGTAGTTATCGGGCAACGAGTTATGGCATCTAACGGAACCGCAGGGTTTGTAGAGGCTATGGCTCTTACTGAAGCTACCCCAAACACGTTTATTACTCCCGATGTTGGGATAGTGGTAGATGTGGGTGCTACTGGCGTACACAGCGTTGTTCGTCTTAACGGTTTCGAATAGAGACTAATGTGGAGGTATTCAGTTAGGCTGGCCTCCACTAATAAAGGTGTGTTATGCCAAACATAGTTGGTTTTAATATTTTTGATTCTGAGTCTCATGTAATCGTGGGACATGACACAGTTACGGTTAGTACAAGTGCTGTTGGGCCTACTATTCCTGCTGAAAATACTACTGCTTGTCAGATAAGAGTGAATGATCAGTCTATTCGATGGCGCGCAGATGGAACTGACCCTACGTCTTCTGAGGGTTTTACAAGTACTTCGGGAGATATTTTTATTCTTACTAAGGAAACTGAAATAGATCAGTTTAAAGCCATACGTAAAGGTGGCACCGACAGTGAAATTGACTGTATCTTTTTCGGAGAAGCATAAAGGTGTTATCTAATGGGCGTTGAATATCTAGGTACTGGACAACTTCTTACAGGGGTACCCGGCTCGTCTACAGATAACGCTATAGTTAGGTGGGATGGAACAAGTGGAGCCTCTATTCAGAATAGTGGTGTCACTATAGATGATTCCAATAATGTAATTATTGCAGGGAATCTTACGGTTAGTGGGACTACTTCAACTATCAGTTCCACTACCACTACCTATGTAGATCCTATTATTCATTTACAGACGGCCTCTGATGGTGGTGATTTAGGTAGTGATAGCAATAAAGACGTCGGTATTGCAATGCAGTACCATACTGGGTCTGCTGCTAAAAAGGCTTTCTTAGGGATAGACGATAACGACTCTTATAAGTTGATGTTTATTCCCGACGCTACCATTTCATCGGAAGTTGTTTCGGGTTCAGTAGGAACGATCAAGGCTAATCTTGAAGGTAATGCCGATACAGCAACTGCTCTTGCAGGTTCTCTTGGAACCCTTACAGTTGATCAGATTAATCTCAATGCTTCAACAATAACCATTACTGATAGTAGTGATACAGGTGATCTCGCAACCTTAGCCGTTACTACTCACGGCGCGACTACCCTAACAACTGTAGATGATAATGCTACAGCAGCGCATTTAGTTCTGGATGTAGATGGGAATATTGAACTTGATAGTGCTACGGGGATTTTTATATTTGAAGATGGTGGGACAGAAGTACTCCGATTTACAGAGAGTAACTCTGGAGATGTAACAATCAAACTTGTTACGAATGGCAAAGACCTTATCTTTACTGATAACGGTGATGTTGTAGGGCTGAAAGTTCTAGATGCTGCTGCGGGAATAAATGTCCCCGGTGAAGTTCAAACAACGGGAATAGGTTATACGGATGGCGATAATGCCATGACGATAGCTGATGGTGGTGCCGTAACATTCCCGGTGAGTATAGATATTACTGGTTCTGCGGGAATTATCTTAGAGAATGACGAAACTATAACCAACTCTACAGATGGTGAAGTCGCCATAAACGGTACAGTTGTAGTGGGAACAGGGGGTGCTGCGGGTACTCTCAAGTCCAGTGGAAACTTTGATTTAACCCTTGCATCAGGAAACTCTACTACTGGAACTATCACAATAACCGATGGTGCTAATGGGGATATCACTATAGCCCCGAATGGTACAGGGAATACGGTTATTAATTCTGCTACCGCTACGGATATTATTTTAGATGGAAATAAATCTGTTACCCCGGGGGATGGTGCAGTCATACATGTAGATGCTCATACTATTACAGATAGTAATACATCTGGGTCAGGAACTGCTGCAAAGTTTACTCACGTAGCTATAGAAGCCCCGACTCTTGCAGCTACTAATTCATCTGTAACTACAAGTGATGCAGCGACTTTCTATATAAATGCTGCTGCAACTGCGGGTACTAATCAAACTATTACTCGTAACTGGGCTATGTGGGTTGATGGTGGTAATGCTAGGTTTGACGGATCTATTTACTCAGGAACTACTGAGGCTATTAATTCATCTGGATTAGTTCAAGTTGCAAACCAGTCTGCTATTACTGGATTAGGAACTCTTGGGTCAATTGATATTGATGGTGGTGCTATTGACGGTGCAGTTATAGGAGCCAACTCTGCTGCTGCTATTACTGGAACTACTATTACTGCCAATACTTCTATCGTCCCTGATGCAGCAGGCGGGGCAGATATAGGCTCCACTTCGGCTGAGTGGGGTGATGTTTACATTGCTGATGATAAGAAGATTAAGTTTGGTAACGGTCAAGATGCCACTATCGAATATGACGAAGATGGAACCGACCAGTTACGCATTGCTGGAAACACTGTATTTGAAAACCAAATAGAAGCAACCCTAGATATAGAAATCGACTCTACTCCATCAGATGAAACTGTCTCAGGAATTACGGCAGCCTTTACCGCAGGAGAAGCGTTAGAACGTGGTGAAGTGGTTTACTTTAAAGACAGTGACGAAAAGATGTGGAAAGCTGTAGCCAATGCAGGGTCAACCACTGAAAGGTGTGTCGCTATGGCAGCAGCAGATATAAGTGCAGATGCGGCAGGGCTTTTCTTGCTTCAAGGCTTTATTACAGACAATGGGACATTTCCTGATTACTCAGCAAGTAACGGTCTTGGTAAACCTGTATACACGCCGGAAGCAGAAACAAGTTCACAAAACGTACCGGAACCTACAGCCCCAGCAAATGACGGTGACTTAGTTCAAGTGATTGGTTGGGCGGTTTCTGCAAATACGCTTTACTTCAATCCATCTAACGATGTAATCGAGCATGCGTAAATGGCTAACGAAGTTGAAAAA
>TARA_R100000808_G_scaffold12515_2_pt1 | contig 16421 bp, 7 predicted proteins | sample TARA_R100000808 | Tara Oceans TARA_R100000808 (sample SAMEA2622852) | marine metagenome | biome: marine biome (ENVO:00000447); feature: marine epipelagic mixed layer (ENVO:xxxxxxxxx); material: "saline water (ENVO:00002010), including plankton (ENVO:xxxxxxxx)" | depth 140 m | reverse complement strand
CAAAAGTTTGCATTTACTAAGAGCTTTTTAGAGGGTGACCATTTAAAGGATGCGGCTTCGCTTGAAAGTTGGCTAGGTGGTAAAGAGGGGTCAGAATGGCTTAAACAATATAAAGCTACACCCGACAAATTTGATTTACCTACAGAAAAAGAAGATATATTTAAAGGGTTAGAAACTGAAGAATTTAAAGATATCTTTAAGGATCATGATTTTAGTTCAGTAATTAATCAAGATGCCAGTGTATCAACGGCTGGTTTAAATGAAGCTGATATGATAAATCAAGAAAATATAGCAATGTTACAAGAGCTTGATGGTTTAGTATAATTATTGAGGGAGAAATGGAAGAAATTAAAGTAAGAAGCTTAAAGTTAAGTGACTTAGAGCCTGCTACGAATTATTTAGCAAAATCTATAAATAGCACTTCGACATATAAACATTTAACTTTAAAGCCTAAAAAAATCGCTAGATTATTATCAGATATTTTATTTGATGATTCAAAATGCGGATATGTAGCATTAAAGGATGGTAAAATTATAGGAATGGTTGGAGGATATTTATCTACAATGTGGTTTTCTGATACATTAGTTTTAAATGATTTTGGGATATTTGTAGATGAAAAATATAGAAATACAGGTGTATCTTATAAATTGCTTTATGAGTTTTTTAATTTTGGAAAAGAAAGCAAAGCAAATGAGATTCATTTTTCTGTAACAGCTGAGCCTAAATATTTTAGCCAACTGTATAATGCTTTTACTAAAAAGTTTGAATTTGAATTAATGGGAATAGTTCTAAGGAGGAAGTAATTATGTGTGCAACAGCAGTCGCAACAGGAGCAACAATGATGCAAGGTTGCTATAATACAGGTGAAATGAAAGATAGGCAGAAAGATATTGACGATGCATTAAAAGAAAGTGCTACTACAAGTATTGATAGTATAAAAGGTTTCATGCAAAATACATTAGAATTTGCTGAAAACGAAAAAGCTTGGGCAGATGCAACCACATCTGAAGATATACAAATGGTTCAAACTCAAGCAGTTGGACAAGCTGATAAGGTTTCAGATGCTGTAGCTCAAACTGATGTTGCTATAGGATTTGAAGGATCTGGAGAAGCAGAGACTTTATATACAGATACTATAGATGAGCTTTATTCAACTGTAAATAGAGAATATAAAGATTTAGAGGTAACAAATTTAAGAACAAAAGAAAAGATTGATTTTGATGCTCAATCAGCATTAAATCAGTTTCAAGCTCAAATAAATACGATATTAGGTCAATATGCTGGAGCTACAGGACAAAATCTAAATTTAGATTCTGGAGAGACCTCTCCTGGAGGAAATGCTCCAACTTCTTCAAGTCCCTTTTCAAACTTTAATATAGGGCAAGGAGGCTATTTATAATGGGAAGAGCAAGTATAGAAGCTTTGCAAAATTTAGCTAATATGTTAGTTGTAGCTGAAACTGGAATTGCTTTAAGAACACAAGAGGCTAAAGAAGAATTAGAAGAGGGTAGGGAAGAAAGAAGAGATGAAAGATTTAAACTTCAATTAGCAGAAACTAAAAGACACAATCTGGCTATGGAAGTTCTTGCTGATAATAAATTTGATTATATGAAAGAACAAGATGATGAAGATTTTGTAAATGAGCATGGACAGGACAATGTAACATATGTTGGCATTTTTGATGAGAATAATAATTTTATAGAAGAAAGATTAGTTCAAAATGATGGAAAGCAACATAGAATAAAAGACCCTAAAGGTAGTGGCAATTGGATAACAGTAACTTTACCTGCTTACGATCATAGCAAAACCAAAGAAGGTATTAATACTACTATGGGCTCTAACCAGTCTTTCATATTAGATCAACAAAAAGTATTTCCAGGTGTTAGTCAATACCTTGTAGATGATGAAGGAAATGAGCTTAATCAAACAGATAAAATTGCTTTGATTAATGATTATAGTTTATATAAAAACTTAGGTCTTAATTTTTCTGGAGGCACTATAATTGATGAAGATTTATATAGAGATTATGATCAGTCTTATGCTGGATTAGGTAAATTATATGCTTTTGATCAAGATACTCCTGGATATTTGGGGTTAAATGATGTAGAGCAAGCTAGACAATGGATGGGTACTTTCATTTCTGATTTAGATACTTCAGGTCCATTATTAGATGATGATGAGGCTGTTTTAAGAGACTGGGGTATATTAGATGCAGGAGAAATATGGATTGATCAACCTGCTACTCAAGAAGAAATAGCTAATAATAATTCCTTAAAAAGCAAACTTGAATATAGATCTACAGCATTCCTTGAAGGCATAACAGAACCAGGACCTAATGGAAACTTAGAATTCTTTACAGAAACTAAAAGAAACGAATGGTTAAATGATCAAAAATATCAAGAGTTATTGATTGCTGAAGGAATTACAGGTAGTAAAATAGTTCAAGATATTAAAGATAGTTATGTAAATTCTCTTAATGCTGTTAATGGTGGTATAGTTTCAGCTTTATCTGAAGATGGAGAGAGATTTTTACTTTCTACAAATAAAGATATGTCTTTACTAAATATATTTGAAGCTGAAAATATAGATAAAATTGAAAGCTTAACAAATAAAGATACTGCTCGATTAATATCAAAAATTGCCACCACAGGAATTACAGAAACTGATTTAGAAGATATGACAAAATCAATAGGAGCTAATGGAAAACTTATCTTAGGCTCTAGGTTATATAATATTGCTGAAGGATTAACTGAATTAGGCTTATCTGGAGCTAGATTAGAGATAATAAATGCTGTTCAAAAAAGAGGTAAATATAGGGCATTTATGGATGGAGGGACTGGTTATGTTAAGGGATCTGTAGATGACCCAGATAAATTAACATATAGAAGCTCTATGGTTTTAGATTTAGACTCATTTGTTCAGTTTGTTGGTCCTGGAGAAAAATTTGAAGAACATAATGGAAAAACAATTAGAGAAGTTATCTTAACAGGAAGCCAAAAGGAGGCTACAGATATGATAAGTCACTTAGAATTAGAACAAAACTGGACAGATATACCTAAAAAATATAGAGATGAGTTTTATGGCTTAATGTGGGCTGAAAGAGAAGCTTTTCAAGCACTAGGAACAGTAGGAGGAACCCCTTAATGTCAAACACACTTTACAAAGAAACAAACCCATTTATAGAAGTATCAGATAGTATATCAAATGTATTAGAATTAGAGGAAAAGACAAAGATAAATCAACCTAAAGGCTTAATCTATCCTAACTATACACAGACAGCTCATGGCTTTACTGTGCCTACCTCTGAACAAGATTTAAATAAAATGCTTGGAGAAACAGTTCTAAGTGAATTAGAAAAAGGTGAGTTTGGAAGCGATTTAATGGTATCTATTGGTAAGTTAAATACTGCAAATCAAAAAATAGAGAGTTTATATACCAATACACCTGTAGATGAAATCCTTGGTACCTTTTATGGTCTTGAAGCTAGAATTTTTGAAAAAGATCCAACAACTAAATTTTCACACATTTCAGATGTTGGGCCAATTTATCACTCAGCTTTTGAATCTGGTGTATATGAATATGGAACAAAAGGAGATAATGTTGTGCGTCAAATGCAAGATTTCCCTGTATTAACTGGTCACAGACTTAAAACTTCTAAAGACTATGATACTTATTTAAATGAGGCTCTGGCGATAAGTAAAGCTCCTGAGAATTATCCTGAACATGTTGTTGCAATGGCTAATGCCTGGTTAGATCAAGCTCAAAATCAGCAAAAATTACAAAAGATATTCAACAAAATGGCATTTAATACAAAAGAAGATAAGACTGCATTACCAAGTTTAATTTATCCTGGTCAAGTGCAGGCTGGAGATTTGCCTCCAACAACAAAATTTGCTTGGATGTTTTCTCCTGATATGTCAGGTAAATTCTCCAAAACTTATGATCCAACAGGAGTGTTAGGTATTGGAAATGAGTTTAGCACAATAATATCTCCAACTCTTTATGACTTTGGATATATGCGTGATCAAAAAAATAGAGCAATAGCAGGGTCTAAACTTGCGAATGTAACTTTTGAGAAATATTACCAAAGAAATGATCCTATAGAGCATCTTGAAAAATATTACGAAAGAGAACTTAATAGAAAAGAGAAGGGCTCTCAATATAATGCTACTTTCTTAAAATATTATGAAAGATACTATGATGATGAGGCAAATGTATTGGCTAATGAATTTTCTCAATATGTTCAAGTTCAAACATTTTTAGATCAAGCTGAATATGGTAGATTGTCTAATTTGTTATTTGGAGAAGACAATAGGATTTTGTCAAACAATACCTATTTAGCTCAAATTTATAATAAGGCTAATGAATTAAATTTATTTGAAGATCCAAATAACTTTTTAAATAAATTCCCTGCAGAATGGGGTCTGCAATTAACTTCAGCTCCATCAGCATTTTATATGAAAAATCCAGATGATACTTTTATGACTACTCCTGAGCTTACTGAGGCAGGAGTAAATCTTCCAACAGGTGATATTTTTGATGCTAAAGAAACCAGAGCAAATATACAGGCATTAGAGGATTTATATGAAGAAAAAATCGAAGCTTTGGATGCTATTAGCGAATTAACAGGGAAGCATATTGAAACAGATGTTCCATATGATATATTCCGAGGTGTTCCAAAGGGAACTTATGATAGTATTGAAGATGTTAACAGATATCATCGTAGTGGATTACCAAGGCCATTTGAGTTTGATTCAGATGAACTTGGAAGTGGAGAGATTCCCTTTCCTCTTAATCCATATAAAGAAAAAGATTATAAACTACCTTTTTAAAAATTAGAATAGGAATAAATTAATGTCTTTAGAGCAACGTTTTTTAGAAATGCTAAATGAAAGGGAAGATTTTACTTCTACTCAATTAGCTCCAAAAAAATCCAAATGGGACCTCAGTCCTTCAGAAGCATTTGAAGAAAAAAATGTACCAAGTCCAGAATCAATAGATCAAAGAAATGTTGCATGGGATGTTTTAGGTAGTGCTTTGTGGGCATTTACAGATGAAATGATGTTTGGAGTTCCTGGAGCTGCTTATAAAAGAACTACTGGAGAAGAATTTTGGGAACCTGAGACTGTAGCAGGTAAAGTTTCAGCTGGTGTTGCAGGATTTGCAGGATTTGCAGCTCCTGTTCCTTGGGCTCCATTAAAAGTTGGTGGGGTTATAGCAAAGGGTGCAGCAAAATTACCTATTAAAGCTGTTGGAAAGACATTATCATCTGCCACAAGAAAAGCAGTTAATGAAGTGACTGCTAAGGGAGTTAATGAAGGAGCTGAACAATTAGCTAGAAATCTTGGAAAAGCATCAACATCTTGGACTATGATGGGAAGATGGGATTCAAAGGTAGCTAATAATTGGGAAAAATTTGCAGGTAGAAATATAGATGAATTGGTAGATTTTGCTGTTAGAAAGGGAGATGTTGGCTTAGATGATGCTAATATTGTAAGGAATGTCTTTAAAGCTAACTTCAAAGATAGGCCTATGATTGATATTATAGATGTTATAATGAGAAATAGACCTGATAGAACAGGTTTTGCTATGGGTTCAATGATACATGAAGCAACAATGTTTGGAGCCATAGATTCTATTATGGAAGGAGTACATTATTGGGGTGAAAAAGGTGAAGTTCCATATGACTGGACAGCTCCATTGTGGGGTATGGGTACAGGTGCAGCTTTTGGTGCATTAAAATTCTTCCCAGGACATGGTAAGCAAGCTTCAACTTGGCAAGACTTCAAAACTGGATGGACAGCTTGGGCTGGTAAAGATGTTTTTTCAAAAATGGATAAAAACAAATTAATGAATAATGCCAAGATACTAGGAAATGAATTAAAGAATGGAATGAATGGCAAATCCTCTTATTTACTTGAATTTCAAACAAAAGATGGCTTATTAAAAACAATAGATTTAACAAATCCTGAGTCTTATTTGCTAGGAATGGCTGATGATGAAGCTGTAGCTGTTTTAAGAAAGATTTTAAAAGGTAAGCAGCAAGAAATAGGTGGATTAATGATGAAAGAAGCCTTATGGGAAGATTTAAGATCATCAGGTAAAAATTGGGGCCATATGGTTGCTGGTAGTATGATTATGAATGCTAGAACTATTTTGGCTATTTCTCAAGGAGAAGATGTTCCTCTTGAAGATATTATGACAAGTGTATTTTTAGGTGCCTTTGTAAATAGAAAAGGTGGCGGTGGTAAGACTTATGATATAATGCAAAATGAAATGATGTCCTTAAGAAGATCTCTAAATACTCTTGGAGTTCATGGTAAGAATTATATAGATAGATTTCCAAGTGGAGCTTCTGGATCAAATGAGCCTTTAAATCCTCTTAATTATGGTGAGTTTAATGATGTTAGGCGTATCTTTAGAGATAAGGGTATAACATCTGATAATCCTGCTGCTGTTGAAACAATGAGTAAAGATGGATCCGAAAGTGTTGTAGTTGCTAGTGCTACAGCTAAAGGGGACTTTTCTTTATTTAATCAAATATATGCATTTGCTCATGGTGCTAGTGGAGAAAGGCATATCAAATCTAGAGATAAAATTACAGTTAATGAAGCAAGAGCAATAGAAGCAGAATTCAAAAAAGTTGAATATACTATTGATGGAAAGACTTTTAAATTAAATACTATAGATAATACCAGAAAAGCATTAGAGGACATTTCAGATAGACTTCATGATAGGGTAGAATCAGAAGCATTGCATAGTGTATATGAGGTCATGAGTGAGGGAGGGGTATCATACTATCAAGATGGAAAGCAAAGATTTTATCCCTCAAATGAGTATGGACTTCAAAATATAGGATTTATACCTAAAAGAGTTAAAATTAGCGATCACTTATATGCTATGGCAGAAAAAGGTCAATTAGAATGGCTTGTTGATAGCAATGGAAATAAGTTATCAGGAAAAGATGCTAGATATAAACTTACTGATTATCAAAGAAAATTAGATGCTTTATTTGATTTTATGTCAATAATACCTGGAAGAAGTAGTTATTATGAAGGCACTAAGTCAGCAGGTTATATAGAAACATCTGAAGGTTTAGGTAGAACTATAAAAGCTATGTTAACTAAAGAAAACGCTTTCAATAAAGGGTTTAAGATAAATAAGCCTTGGCTTAAATTTAAGATGGAAAATCTTGAAGATATGAAAATAGCTACAGCTGTTAGATATTTTAAGAAAAGTAAAGATCATATTTCAGAGACATTTGATACAAGTAGCGAATCTTGGAATGCTATTTTAGGTAGCTTGAGAGATGCTGGAATTTTAGTAAACTCTAAAGATGGATTAGCAAATGTTCTTATACAAAATCCTTTTAAAAATATAGAAATTAAAGTGCCAGAAGGAATGCAAGAGGGTGATCCTAAGTTAAATGAAGCTAAAAACTTTGTAAGTAATATAGTTAGCATATTGGGAGCAAAAGGTCAGCATAATGTATCTGAAACAGGAAAAAGCACAACCTCTTATGCTCAAGTAGAAAAACTTATTAATACTTTAAATAAATTTGGAATAACTAATGATATAAAAGTATTTAATATGTTTGCTCAAGATGTTGTTTCAGATATTGCATATCAAAAAGTTATAGGCACAAAACTTACTCAGGGAGATGTTCACGTTATACAAGAATTGATGAATCTAGATACACCTATGGCATCTTATGGTACTCAAGGTGTTGCTAAAGGATTTATGATTAAAAAGTTAAAAAAGTCAAACTCTATGAGTGAAGATTTACAAAATGCTATTGATGCATATAATAAAGAAGTTGATCTTTTAGTTAAAAGAGGTGAAAAGAAAGGCAAAGAAGGAGAAGGAAGTGTAATTAAAGTTATAGATGAAGCACCTCTTCTTACAGAGGTTCATAGTATAAAGAATTTGGCAGAAATGGTTAGAAGGGCTAGGGAAAAATCAGATATAACTGCAACTGATCATATTGTTGATTTTATGAATGCATTAGATCCTAATGATAGTTTAAGAAATTCTTTGGCTGGATATATGCAAAAATATGGTGTAAGTGCTGATAGAATGCTTACTTGGTTAAGAGATCACAAGATTATAGAGCCAGAACCTGGACAAAGAGAAGGTGCTACCAAATATGTTATAAATATTGACAAAATGAAAGAAGGTAGAAAATTAAGAAATGATTTTGAAAAATGGCTTGAAATAGATTATGGTATTAGAGTTAAAGATATAGAACATATACAACATCAAGCTGAATATGAAGCAAATGAACTTATGAATCAAAGCAGAAGAGATACTAAAAATAACTCAGTTATTACTGTTGATGGATTCTTTAAAAAGTGGTTTCCTAAATTTCATAATAAAAAGCCATTTGGGACAAAAATAGAAGATTATGATACATATTTGACAGAAAAATTATATCTAGATATAGATCATAATATAAATAAATATGCGGTAAGAGATATTATCAGAGACATGGAATTTATAGATAGCAAAACTGGTAATAGAACTAGAGGCACAGATATATTAACAGGATGGGACTCTAATCCAAGAAATAGAGCCAGATATTTTGAGGCTGCTGCTGATATAATGCATGTTTTAAAGACAAGACTTACGACTGTATCTAAACATAAGATACAATATATTAAAGGAAAATTAGAAGCAACATCTCAAGTAAAAGCTCTTACAGGGCTAGATATCTTCCATACTAGTAGAGGGTTAGATTATATGATTGTAGATGGAACTATGCATGCTACATTCGACACTAGCGGTAGGAATATAATTCAGAAAGCTTTAAATATTTTTGAATTAGAAAGCCCTAATATATCTAACAATAGAAGGAAAGAATTAGAAAATGCTAAAACACATTTTGATTTGTTATTAAATCAAATAGACTTTATAAAAGGAAGTGGTGTTTCTATTATTAGATTTGGAAATGCAAAAGCTGGTATAGCTATACCTAAATTATATTCTACTAAAATAATTAATTTATTTAAAAATGAAATTTATGATGTCTATTATGAAAAAGCTAATCCTGCTCAAAAAGAAATATTAAATGAAGTTATGAATAGTCTTAAATCTGTTTCAGAGCTTCATAATGATAAAGCAGATCCTAATTATATAGAAGGAAATTACAAATCTTCACAATGGACAAAGGTTCATAAGCAAGCATATAGAACTTTAATATTAAAAGATATGCTTGTAGGTAAGGATAAAGATTTATATTTAGAATCTCTTTCTTGGTCTGAAAGCAAAACAAGAGATATGTTATCTAAAAGATTTAGCTTATTTGATACAAAATCAGCTAATAGAATTACTAAAGATTTAATAGATATAATTCCAAATGAAATGAAATATAAATTTGGATATGATCCTACATCAGAGTATAAAACTAGAGATTTTGGAATGGCTGTATGGGCAGATAAAAGACATGGAGGCATACAGGAAAGAATTGAATCAATTTTAGCAAAACAAAAATTAAGTTGGGATTCTTTAACTGGAGGAAGAGAGAATAGCACTGGATTTGATAGTATAGGCTTTATAAGTAAAAATATGAAAGATTTCCTTTCTGTTGTATCTGGAGATGCTTTGGGTGAAGCTTCTAGCTTTAAACCTATTATATCTTCATCTGGAAAAGATAATATTTTATTATTTGGAAAAACTCTTTTTGTATATGATCCTTTAATTCAAAAAGACATATTCGATAAGCAAGCTGGTTTAGATGTGTTATTAACAGAATCTGCAGATAAACTTCAATTGTCAACCAACCCTATAAATAAGCCCATTAAAGAGCTCTTAAATATGACAACTGCAGATTGGGGTACAGGCAATTATATGTTTAAAATAAAGAAAGAATCTCTTGGTTTAGTTGGATATCAAAAAGAAGGTCCAGCTAAGCAATCTTATTCTTTATGGAATTTTATGCAGAGCAAGGAATCAGCTGCAATATATGAAACATTTTACTCTCAAAAGTTAGATAGATCTTTACAGGATGTTGCAAAAATATTATCAAATCCAGTATTAAAAAGTTCTGCATTTAGATTAATAAAAGGAATAGATAGAGATATTCCTTTAGATGATTTATTTGGATCTGATAATTTTGCCAACTTTAGTAATCTAGCAAAATGGATGCATTTAAGCGAAAATTCAAGACCTGAAGCTTTTGGTGAATATATGCTTAATAATGCTTTAAAGAAGCAATTTATAGATCCTGTGTTAGATCAAAGTGCAATAATAGATGGGAAGCAATTTGGTGGCAAAACTGTATTAAGTCAATCATTTAAACTTAGAGATTTAGATGTAAGTACAGTGCCTAAGAATAATAGAAAGGGAGAAATTATACTTCCAGCTACAGATATGAATCAAAGCATTCATTTCGGAGATAAAAATGTAAAAGTTAGGGTTGTTGATAGAAAAACAGGAAAAGATAAAGATGCTTATAAGGCATTTAAAGAAATACTGCAAATAAATGATCCTAAAATGAAAGAAAAAGATATTAAGGAATTGTGGCTTGAAATAGCAAATCTAGGAGAATTGCATAGTATATTTAGTGATAAGACCTTTATGGGTGAATTTATTAATATATATGATATAGGGATATTAACTACAAGATATCCTAGAACAAGGCCTAATGACTTAGCTTTATTGAGATTAAAAGGATTTTTAAACAAAGAAGCAGGGAATCAAGCTATTGTTAATGATCTTGATGTATACAGTATTTTTGAAGGTGATTATGATTATGATAAAATAGACTATTTCTGGGCGCATGATAGAACTACATATAAACATGTTAATAGAACTAAGCAACATTGGTTAAATAATATTGACGTCAGCAAATATGAAGGAAAAGCTCCAACAGGACTTAGTGTTTTATCTAAAAATTCTACAATAAATGATGATGCATGGAATCAATTAGATGCTACTAATAGAGTTTTTTCTAAATCTATAGGAATAGCTCAAAAGACTCTTAGAATAGTTGAAAATTTATATGAATTAGCTGCTCCTTATACTGATATCAATACTAAGCAAACTCATAAAACAAAAAGAAGGCTTATAGATAGAACGCTTCCAAATGGAGATCATATTGAGATTTTTATGGATTTAGGAACTGAATGGTATCATAGACAAGCTTTAGAGTCTCAGATAATGATAGATAGTTGGAAGGGGGTTGATAAAAGAATTGTAGATGATATTATGATGTATAGAAAAGAATTTTTATATCCACTAATGGATGATAAAATATCTATTACTTCTGATCAAATAACAGAATCTGTTCATCCAAATAATAGAAAGATAAGGCTTTTTAGAAAATATAAAAATGGAAAAGAAGTAGATTTAAATAAAGTTGATAAAGATTTACTTAGCAGCATGCAAGATAATTTCAATAACTTCTCTGAGCTTCAAACTCAAATATATGAAGGAGGAGTAGGAAGAAGTCCTTATTATCATGATATGATAAATAAATCTAGAGATTATTTTAGTCATCTAGAAAGTTTAGGTGATAATACTTTTTATAAACTTGTATCTAAATACGGATATAAGAATACTACTGAATCTCAATATTTTGAAGATATGTTTAGTATGACTTCAGAAGTTAGATATGAATCTAAAAAGTTAATAGCTGATCCTAAAAGTGATTTTTCTATGGATAATGTTAGATTAGATCCTGTTTCACATATGAAAATGGCTCCAAAAGCTAGTCCTTTTGATCAAGTAGTTATTAATAAAGCAGAAGCTATATCTCAAGGAAGAGAAGGCTCTGTTTTAGAAAGAACATATAGAAAAATATTAGACAGAGATCCTTTAGGTCATAAATATACTGATGAAATGATATTGATGGGAGATGAATTAAAACTTCATAATAGAATAATGGATTTAGCTATGGTACAAGCTCCATGGGCTACTGCTGAAATGCAAGAATTAATTCCTAAAGCTGTCACTGATATTAAGACTTCAAAAAGAAAGATACTTGGCTTAATTAATATTAGAGATAGAGTAAAATTTAGCACTAAAATACCTTGGAAGCTAAAGCAAGCAAGATTAAAAGCTCTTGAAGCAGAAATTAAAAAAATTGAATATAAAATGGGTCCTATGCTTACAAAGGATTGGTTTAAAGGTAAAGAACCTGAAAATTTCCCTGATGTTAATCTAGTTGATATCTATAGAAATAAAGATATAAGAGAAGCTACTATACAATATTATACTTTGCATTCATTTGGCAATTTATTTACAGCAAAAAACCCTAATCAAATGACTAAAGATATAAGAGAATTAAGGCAAATGATTGGAGTTGAATATAAAGAAATAAACACACTTCAAAGCAGCACTGGATATGGTCATTTAACTATGAGTAAAGCTCAAATTGAAAAGTTTAGATTAGATCCATATACAAGCAGATATACATTAGAAGATGCAATACAATTAAAGTTACAAGAAGGTTTTAGAAATCATGGAGCTTCATTTTTATTTGAATTTGCAACGCCTAAATATGGAGGTGAAGTCAATTTAGGTGTTTATAATGGAAGAGTAATGCCTACTGTTATTAAGCCTTCAGCTAATTATAAGAGAATTTTAAGATTTATGTTAGAAAATATGGAAACTGCATATAGAGAAAAAACTGGAAGAGGCGATCTGTGGAAGAATTTATTAACTAAAATAGCAGAAAGAGATGCTCATTTTTCTAATATATTCAGTGGAGACCTGCAATATATCCCTACTGATGGAGCGCAAATAAATAGTATGTTTAAGAATGCTCCAGATGTTCCTAATAGATTGAATGCTTATATAGGTATGAGATATGGAGATATTACTTTTAGAAAGAATATATTACATAGGCATGTATTTGGACTTGGCCATGAATACGATACCAATATATCTTTTTTAAATGAATTGCATGCGAATGCCAAGAGAATGCATGATCCTACTCAAAGAAGAGAAATACGAGAAAGAACTGAAGGAATATCAAAATTGCATCAATTAACAATGGAGGGTGGATATATGAATCCTATATCATATCATTTATTAATAGAGCAATATAAAAAAGAATTGGGAGATTTAGGATTTGGAAAAGAATCTATTGCAGGTGGCTATGATAAGTGGGGTAATCAAATACAAATTAATCCAGCTACAGCTAACCATGGATTAACTGGTTTAATTACTGGAGATAAAGGAGTTTCTTTTGATCCTATGAGAATGATGTCGCCTTATAAGATCAACATGTTGTTAAAGTTTATGGAGCAGGGCGCCAATGTTGCATCTACTCGTAAAGAGAATGGAGAAAGTTGGAAAACAGAATGGAAATCAGAAATAGAAGGTGGAAGAATATGCAAACCTTAAGGAGAAATTATGTCAGGTAGACCAGGGCCAGCTAAATGTTCAATTTCAACGCTAATGAATCAAGTTAGAGTTGAAGGATTAAAATTTACAGAAGACACTAATGTTAAGAAAAAAATCAATGATCCTAGCGCTTTAACAAAAGAGGTATTTGAAGAGGTTTTTAGACTACCTTTTGAAATGAAAAATGTAATTAAGTATACTCCTGGTGAGGTCAGACAGTTTCAAAATAGACTATCTGAAATAAGAAGATCTATAAGATCTGGAAAATTTAATGGTAGATTAGGTGAATTTTTCTTTAATACTTCAGCAAGAGCTAAAAAATTTCCTTTAGCTAATAAATTGTTAAATCAAATGATAGATGTGAATTATTCATATAAAGGTAGACAATCTAGGCATAATACATTATATAATAGAATGTTAGATGGCATGAAGACTCATTTAAGAGCTGAAGGTTTAATGTCTCAAAGTATTGACTGGAGTTTTAAGAAAGCTGTTAAAAAAGCAGAAGAATTTGATATATTGATAAGAAAGCTTGAATTAGAAGCTACTCAAGGAAATAAAAGGGCCTTTACTGAATTAGCTCAAATGAGAGCTAAAGAAGCCACTTTTTATAAAACAGGAGAAGGTAAGTTATTTTCTGAAGTTATAGATATGATTGAAAATAAATTTACAAATGCTGAAAGACAGTTATTAGAAGATCAGTATTATGGACCTAGAAGAAAAATAATGCAAGAGCAGCTAGATAAAGGAATGGATTTTGATATTGCTTGGAAAATAGCTAAAAGATCTGTTAAGAAACCTGATGTATGGGAAAACACTCTTCATAAAGTTACAAAATCTGAACCTTTAAGAAATGTTTTAGAAACGCATCTTGAGCTTATGGATAATATGTATGTTGTATTAGATAGAGGTGTTGGAGCATATGTAGAAGCATTAAAAATATCCCTTAAAGGAAGAGGCTATTCTAATGAAGTTCTAGATTCTATTGCTTCTAAAATTAAAGACAAAATTAGACCTAAAAAAGAAGGTGGAGGTTTTTATCCTCATTTTAGAAGAGAAATGAATATGGATTTTTTAAATGGTTTAATGCCTCATTTTGAAAATATATCTAATTCTTTATCTGAATTCAATAGAGCAGATACAAAATCTTTAGAGGCAGCAATTGGTGGAATTAATACATATCTTACACCTAGGGCAAAAGGTAGAGCTAAAGACATTCAAGGATTTGATTATTCTAAAAACTTTGTTGCGAATATAAAGAGATATGTTGATGAAATAGATAGATTTAACTATTTAGCACATACAGATCTGTATACTAAAAGAATATTAGAGCAATCTAAAGAACTTTTTAAAGAAGGAAATCTTGATGGATATGGTAAGGATGCTGTTAGATTAATACAAGAAATGAATCTTTCAATGAAAGGTCAAACTGGCTTTAGAAATCAAGCTTTAGAATCAACGACAAGAACTTTACTTGGATTGGAGTTTGTATCTAAACTTGGATTTAATTTAAGAAGTGCAGCTAGAAATGCATCTCAGGGACTACTTAATTTTGTAGAATTTGGTCCTATAGCTTGGGCTAAATCTACAAAGTTTTATAGGCAAAATGATAAAATAAAAAGAAAAGTAGATAAAATGCTAGATGAAGCTGGCTTATTATTTTCTGAAGCTACTCCAGAATTAGAAGAAATGATGACTACAACTAAAGGAAAATTTACCTTTAAATTAGCTGGTGAAAAAATAGTTCTTAATGAAGGTAGTAGATTTCAAAATTTAGAAAGAAAAGTTTCAAAAATAGCTGGAAGTACAATTGTATCTGGCCTTATGAGAAAAGTTGAAAATATGAATAGGAAGACTACTTTTAAAATAGCTTTCTATAAAATGTATAATGAATTAGATATGAATCGTGGTTATAAAGATTGGGTTAGAGAAAATTCAAATAAAAAAGTCAAAGATGATATGGCTAGTAGGGCTAGAAATTATGCTATTAGAATGACAACATTGTTGCATTATGATTATTCAGCATTATCTAAATCTAAATATTTAAAACATCCTGTAGGAAGATTATTAGGACAATTCCAGCATTATGCATGGAAATTTACAGAATATAATTATGGTTTAATGAAAGATTCTATGGGTGATTTTGCTGCTGGAAGCACAATGAGAGAAAAATTTTATGGACCTAATATGGCTAAGTCTGTAAGGATGGGATTTGCTTATTTTTTAGCTCCAGCTATAGCTTCGGCTTTTACAGGTGTTAATATTGGAAATTTAATAGAGCATGATGCTTCTAAAAGAATGGATCAATTAGGTGCTTTGTTTACTGGAGATGACGATGAAATAAGAAAAGCTTTTTATGGCAGAGGAGTAGGTACTGGACTTATAGGAGCTCCAGCTGTATCAGATGCTTTAGCTATTGGCAATATATTTGAATGGTGGGAAATGGATGATGATGATATGAGCTCCCTTTTAACTGGATACCAAGATTATGCAAGAGTAACTAATAGTAGAAAAACCTATGAATTAATACATATTCTCAATACCCAGCTAGGAAGAACTGTATATCAAACAATTCCAATGATGTCAGAATCTTATCTAGGAACATCACTTCAGTTTGAGCTTGGTTTATATCCTAATAAAGCTTCAAAAGATCTTCAAAAGAAAGTTTTAGGCGTTTCTAGAAAATATCTTCCAAAAGGATTAGAAGAAGCATTTAGAGAGTTACAGAGAGAGGTTGAACGAGGTAAAGAAACCTCATTAGGTATAAGATCAAGAACTTAGTTTAATATTTTATTTTTATTTGACAATTCTGATAGAGAATCTTTTAATTTTTCTAAATTTTCTATCATATCTTTCAATAGAGCTATTTGTAATACAATACTTTCTGAAGTAGTACCTTCATCTCTCATTTGACCTACCATATTTTCTATCATTTTTAAGTTTGCTAAAAAGTAATCATAAGGTGTTTCCATTTATTCTCCTATTAATTCTAAAAAGTGATTTAAAGGAATAGCCACATAAGGCTCTTTCCTGTTTTTCTTTATAACTACAGCTGGATTTGTATTTTCTTTTAA
>TARA_R100000808_G_C2155233_1_pt1 | contig 16442 bp, 21 predicted proteins | sample TARA_R100000808 | Tara Oceans TARA_R100000808 (sample SAMEA2622852) | marine metagenome | biome: marine biome (ENVO:00000447); feature: marine epipelagic mixed layer (ENVO:xxxxxxxxx); material: "saline water (ENVO:00002010), including plankton (ENVO:xxxxxxxx)" | depth 140 m | reverse complement strand
TGTTTGCATTGTGTCTATCTTTGCTGACAATTCTTGTACTGCTTTGATAAGGGGAAGAACAACTTTACCTATTGATAAAAATTGTTTTCCATCTTCGCCTTCTTCCCACATTTTAAAAGTCTCAATATTGCATTCATCTAATGCCTGCTTAACTTCCTGAGCAATTAATCCATGATGAACTTTATCCGTATTTAGCCTATTAACTGCTGAATAGTCATCCCATTCTTCTGGAAATTCATTTTGTGGTTTCCATCTGAAGGTGACATTTCTAAGTTTATTGATAAAGTTAAGACCAAGAACATCATCTTTAATATCTTGTTTCCTTCTAATATCAGAAGTTTGAGACCAGGACACAGTTCCAGTATCAAAAGTTGAAGAATATATCTTTTCACCTAACATTCCAAATGTGAATCTATCAGCAGACCCAGAGAAAACACCTTCACCTGATGCAGCCCCAATTACTATTCCACTATCTGTGCCACCAGCAAGATCAGCCCCATAACCAATACATATATTGTAATTTCCAGTAGTAAGACCATCTCCAGCATTACTTCCAACAGCTACATTGCCGAATGCTTCGCTTGACGTTGTTGCATCTAAATTTTGGAGTGATGCATACCCAACACCTACATTATGTTGATTGGATGATGAAGACAGTGATCCATCTGTTGTTCCAGCATCTAAAAGGCTATTTCTACCAATAGCTATATTAAGACCACTATCTGTAATATTCGTTCCAGCATAATCACCAATACATATATTCCCTTGACCATCTTCAAGGCTTTTCCCAGCACTATCGCCTATTAAAGTATTTTGTGTTGAAGTAGCAGTAAGTGCTGCTCCAGCATCAACACCTATAGCTATATTCTTAGACCCTAAATCATTCCCATTGACACCTATGACAACATTTCTAGTTCCAGAACTTGTAATATTAATTTGGCCAGTAAGGTTAATATTGGCAACATTAAACACACCAGCGTCAGTAAGCTGTGCTGTAACAGTATCCGTAGTCCCTTGCCGATTGACAAATTGAAGAGCACCACCAGTTAAAATAAGTCTAGAAGTATCATCAGCTACTGGCCCTATAATAGCTCCACCAGCTTGAAATGTAGCTGCTAACACACTATTATCATATAGCCTTATACCATTACTATCTACATGCGTATATGTAGTAGCATTATCTCCATAGAGTTTAATACCAGCAGCAGCAACCTCAAGTTTTACATTTTCACTAGCAGTACCATCATATAAATAAATAGTAGAACCAAATCTTGCAAGCTTAAAATCAGAAGGGGACTGGTTTTCAGTCATTATATCTATCTGAGTATCCCCTAAAACAACTTGAGCCTCCATAGCATCAATAGCATCTTGAGCAGCATCGGCAGCACTATCATCAGTAGCAGCTGTATAGGCTAAACCTATTTCATTACCTGCATATGAAGATCCAGAAGTTAAGGCAGCAACGCAATTAAGAGTCAGTACGCTACCATTCCATGTTAAGGAGTTGGTTCCTGTGCCCCTTATTGAGAAGCTTGGAGTAGAATCATCAAGCCCTAAAAAAATAGCAGATTCTTGATTATATGATACAGTATCATCACTTGCATGTACAGTCAACTTGGTACTTGTTCCTGTTAAGGCCAAACTACTATTAATAGTAGTAGTACCATTAGAATCAACTCGAAAATTAGTAACAGCATTCGTTCCTATTGTTAATTCGCCATCTGCCGCAACCCTAAGGGCAGATTTACTTGAAGAATCTTCACCTATTCTAAGAGTCTCTCCAAATTGAGCTATAGAGATGCTTCCATCCATTGCATTGATACCGCTATCATCTATAGTAAGATGGGTTAAGTGCCTCTCTCCAAGAGTCTCTGTAGGACCTAAGCCAGTCCCATGCCATGCTCCACCGACTTTAGCAAATAAGCTTACCTTGCCATTTATATCTCTAATAGTAATAGCTCCATTAGATCCTTCACTGCTATCAGGTTCTCCAGTGCCAGTAGTGATTTTACTAGACTTTTGATTCCATATTTGTCTTTGGTATCTATCCATTAGTGTGCCCTGAGTATCCTGTAAACTAATGCAATATCATTGACCTCAAAATCCGCATGAGTACTCCCACCGCTAGATACTATCTCCAGGGTTAAGTAACTAAATGCAGTGGGGCTTGATACTGTAAATTCATTCTTAGTTAAGCTAGCGCTTGTATTAAATGTATTGCTAGCAAACACATCACTGGTAGTTCCATTATCGTATCCCACTTTTATAACAGTATTCTCACCCTTTTTTGCATGCACTATTACCTTATATAACTTCTTTTTTAATGCAGGGTACTTGAAGTCGAATGCTTTTGATGTCCATTTAAAATTAGCAGTAGCTTGCGGGCTTGGTTGCCACTTATCAATATCGTCAGTTCCTATCTTCCATACTACTAACTCTGAAGATCCGTTAATAGCAAAATTACTTACACTGACATTGGCAATAGCCCCTTTGCATAAAGACCATGAACCTGTTCGCATATCATATATAAGCATATCTTCATGATCAGTATGTGAAGAGTTAGTAGATCTTAAAACTAAAATTTGATCATTTACAGGATCATAGCCAATAGATGGATGTTGATCTGTATCGAAGAAAGACTGCCAGTCTATAGCTTTTTGTAATATATCAGTATTCTGAGCCATACTAGAATACTCCCTGATTATTATTAGGGGTATTACCGCCTGAATTGGAAGTGTTCATATCCGAGGTATCAAGATCTCCTGAAGTAGATGGTGGAGGATTCTCTGGCGGCTCTACAGTTACTCCTTGTTCTGGAATAGGCAAGTCTGCTCCTCCAGCAGTTGATGAAAATCCAGCTATTGACATATCGTTCATCTTTCCTGTCAAGGTTACTACCTTTGTTCCATCATATAAATGCACCCCTAAATCGTTCATAAATACTATGCCATGAGCCGTAGGAAATGAATGAGACATTTTTCTTATTCCCATAAAGGGAAAAGTAGCATCAAGATAATCACCCATATCAGGAGAATAGTTTACAACAAATAAGCTCTTCCGCTTAAATACGAGCACCTTATCTGCAAATGTTTCTAGCTTAACAATCTCGTCACCGTCATTGGGAGTAACTGGAATGAAATTACTTTCTGGGAACTTATCAGGACAAATACCAAACGGTGGTGAAATAGAACTTTTTATCACTCTATCTGGATACTTGATGCCATTTTGAAGAAAGTTCCCCGCATAAGTAACTCCATCTACAACTACAGCACTCTTATAGCTACAATCAATATTTTCATCGAATGCATGGCCGTTAATACTTCTATAGGTATTAGGTCCTAAGCGCTTTATATTAAAGGGAACAGTAAACATGACTTCATCCGCGCCACCGCCCCAATTTGCTTCATGTATATCATTGAAGTTTTGTCTTGCACCTTTAATAAGATCTACATCTAACAATAGAGTCCAATCATCTGTTGTATCATCACGCTTAACGTATATTCTAGTTCCTACAATTCTGGAATTAAGAGTATGGAAATACAACTTAATGTGATCGCCACCTCCTCCAAAATATTGCCCTGCAGTAATAGTCACTGGAGAGCTGCTAAACTCTTTTAATAAACTTTCTTGATGATCGTCATATACAAAAGAGTAAGCTATATTGTAATCTGCAGCTGCAATAGAGCCACCACTACCTCCTATATCTGTACGAAAATTAACAGAACCATCAGTAAAGGTAGTGTCATTTGTGACAATGGCTCCTGCTGCAGGTGTGGCTAAATCAGCATCATGCCCACGCATATTGGCAGAGTAAGCATCTTCTCTAGCATTAGATGTATTTCCAAAGTGCGTTCTATTTATATATCCCCACCATCTGCGCTGATTAGCAGCTATTAACTGTCCATCACATTGCCTTAAGACTCCATTATGAAAGAGGTAATTAGCCTCAACCCCGCTACTGGTACCCCACTCACTAGAACTTGTTATTTCTAAAGCAGTTGTAGTGTTATCTTCATATACTTTGATGGAGTTGTTGTGATTTACAACGATATAGTTGCATGTATTATTAGCACCATTCTTATTTCTATCGGACCTGAATGTAAAAAATCCCTCACCAACCGCTGGACTTGCAGTTATTCCAGTATTGGCTATTCCTGTCCCCTGGAAGTTTCCTTGAACAGTCATTTTTCCTACTACAGAGAAGTCAACATTCTGTGCTTCTTGACATTCAATATCGGAAATATCTGTAGCTTCTGCAGCATCATTTATACCACCATGGAATTGTCTGATATGTGCAACCTCTTTAGGCATTATTTTAACAACTGACTCTTCATTACATCTTCTATTGCACTATAGATTGAATCCAAAATCTTAGCTTCAGTCTTTTCATTGATAAATGGTATATCTACTTTATCATTTAAAGCATTAATAATCTTAGACTTAGTCTCATCATTAAATAAATGATTCATTAATATATCTTGCAATTGCATTCTATCTCCTTAATACATGTTCTTTTTATTGTGATTATCTCTTCGTCCGAAACGATTCTTATCCAAGCTCATGGGAGAGGATGGGTCTGGTATCTTTGGAGCATCATTCCCAAACTCATTCACTTCCATAATTGGCTGGTTTGTTTCCTTTGCATAATTGTAGGCTTTCTCTCGGCCAGTATCTGTATATGCAAACTTCTTGTTTCCTACTATAGGCATAATAGCCTCCTTATTTTTTCTTTTTAGATTTTTTCTTCTTCTTAGGTCTTCCTACTTGTTTACCGTATGTTCCTTTACCCTTTGGCATTTTATTTCTCCTTCTTAAATAACTTAAGTATTATATCTTTAATAACAGCCACTGCTGTCATTGTTTTCTTGACTTCATCTTTTGCTTCTCTATTGCTATCAATTAATTTCACGGTAATGTCATGCAATTCCTTGATATCCTCTTGCACATCTCGTGTCAAAAACCTGATCAAATACATTAATGCATATCCCAACCCGACTGATACTGCAACAGGAACTCCCAGTGTCTCTATTACATCTAGTATCATTTCCATACTGCATTTTACCTTTTCCTTGGTTTTCTTTTAGTCGTTTTAGCCTTTTGTAATACAACTACATCAGACTGTGTTTCTAGCAATAACTCCTGCAAAGCATCCAATCTTGCCTGAAGTTTAGACATTTCAATATTGATCCTGTATACTTCTCGATCAAGATCGTTTTCCTCATGTACATACTGTTCTAGAGGCTTTATTAGCTTTACTACCTCTTTTAGTATCTTTGGTAATAAAAGTCTTACTACTGTTCCCATCTATTAGTGTCCCCCATATAGAAGTTTTTCCGTCTATTATTTGGACTACATCTACTGTAAAGTCTCCTTCTTCTCCGTAGAAATCTACAATAGCAAATGCATGTCCCCAATTAGTTATCCTGTTCTTTAGCCAAGCGTTGCTTTCGGCTCTCATATCTTTTAAGCATCCTATTGACCATGCAGCTTTAGGACCATCCATGTGAGTGGCAGTCATTTGCTGAAGATCATGATGATGGCCATACATAATATTACAACCAAGCTTTCGTAAATGATTTGCAGTATGATACTGTCCTGCATATTGATGCCCATGATATAGATACAACTTCCCAAGCTTAAGATGAGTACCCATAGCATGGTATTTGTAATTCCTTGACCTGAGGTTAACAACATTTTTAAATGCAAACTTAGCATACGGATACCGCTTAGTGAATTCATTAACCCAATTATCATGGTTTCCTTCACACATATGCTTTTCTTTGCAATCAATCTTATCCAGAGCTTCATCAATAATATCCATCCCCAAATTAACATCAATTATATCATCATTACAGTCATTAAGCATGTATTCTAATGGCGGCTTCTCTCTTCCCTTATATTTAAATCTGGAAAAATGACTCCATTCTCCTACATCTCCTAAATCTACATATATATCTGGCTTCACCATTTCTATAGCCTGAGTAAGTACATTTATTGCAGCTTTATCGTGCAATGGAAAGTGCTTATCTGGCGTAATGATTGCCGTTCTAACTAAATTCTTTTTATGTCTGCCCATAATATTCTCCTTAAAACCCAACTATCTTATAATCTTTATTAGCATCAACAAAGTGCTTAATTGTGCCTTTTCCAAGCTCTGTATTATACACCCTTTTCCAGTATTTTGCCTGGTCCTCTAAATTATTATGACTGGGTAATGCAAATTTATCCCTTCTGTATTTTAAGCGACAAAATGCCACCTGTAAGGCGATATTACTCATTACCCTATATGCAACATCACTTTCAGCATATCCGAGCTCTATGAGGCTATTTTCGATCTCAGGGCGATATTTAACATAATTATCCATTGTATCTGCTATAGTTTTAGGCTCTACTTGGAAAAAGCCTAATGCAGGGCCATTCCCCATCTGTTTGATATGTCTGAATCCTGTTTCAGCCATTCCAGTACGCATAATCATATGCAATGCATCTTTGCTATACATTCCCATAGTCTGCAATGCCCAGTATGTTATATTCTCTATATCTTTAATCATTTAAGCTCCTTACGTATTTTAACTACAAGGTAGAACAAAGTTGCTATACCTACTAACAAGCTTACTACATCTGGCAATACATTCCAAAGCGAAAGCCAAAATCCTCCAATGCCTATTCCGCTTGTTTTGAGTGTGTCTATTGCATCTATCATTAAAAGTTACTCCAAAATTACGTTGTGGTATCAAATTTCAAAACTATTACCATATGGGTATCATAAGGAATGTTGGTAGGATCGAATGACCACATCATAATATCACCTTTATCAAAATCATTCGTCCCTCCTGTAAAGTCAAATTCATAAGAAGTATCGTCTACGGACATATCTACAGTTACAGATTGAGTAGCTCCACCTAAAATTGAAGGAAGTTCAGAACCAGTAGGCGTATCATCTCTATACCAATTAATGACGCTACTATCACAAGCTGCTTCAGACCTTACAATAGCCTTTACCAGCACTCCGTCATAAGGAGCTACAAAAACTAAATTTTCACTACCGCCTGAACTTGAAGTAGTATCTCTTTGATTTTCTGCCCCTGCTATAAATAAAAAACTATTACTTGCTGTACTTATATATGCACCAAATCTTATAAAGTGAAACTGTGCTGCTAATATTGCATCATCTACATAAGTTTTTGTAGTAGCATCTGAACCAGCAGATGGAGTATATGTACTTGCATTATCATGCAATGTAATATTCCCACCATTAGCATCTAATATAATATCTCCTTCAGCGTCCAAAACAATCCTATCACCTGAAGTAAGAGTCAAATGTGTACCATTGCTATATATAGATTCTCCACCAGTATCATAGAAGTATAATTTATTGTCTCCGCTGATCTTAACATCTCCAGCAACCTCTAATAATTCATCTGGATCACTCACTCCAATACCTACATTCCCTCCTGATGTTATAAGAGCATAATTAGTATCTGCGCCACTAACATTAATATCAATACCAATATTTGATTGAGTTCCATCTGTAGCAGCTACCATATCTAGATCAATACCAGTCTGATTTACAGTCCCAACATGAGTTATGCTTTCACAATTCATGTCCAAATCTAAGCCAATGGAAGTTAATGTCTGCCCTGAAGCTATTATACCAGTTTGATCAAAATCTATCTGTAACCCAGTATCAGTACCAGTTGCTGTAAATATGCCGTCTTTATCTAAAACCACAGTCCCAGTTCCATTTGGCTTTAAAGTTAAATCATAGTTAAGCGTTCCTATTAATTTCAAATTATTTGCAGTAGCTGTATCAAAATACGCAAATTGCGTTCCACCCTTTTTTATACGTGTTTGTCCGCCACCAGCATCAAGTATAAGGTCTGCACTAAGAGCATTAATCTCAAGTACGTTGCCTGTCGAAGACTTAATCTCATAGTGACTATCTAGCTGAATATTTCCTCTTGGATTGCCAGAGCCTTTAAAATATATAGTATCGCCATCAGCATCGAATGACAAGTCTCCACTAGTTAATATAGTATCTAAAGAAGATATTGTTAAATCGCCACTAGAATAAGTAACATCAGATAAATCATCTAATGCAGATGCACCGCCACTACTTGAGGAAGGATTATGAATCTTTATGCTCATGGAGACAGCTCCGTTACAGTTACATTTTTAGAACCGCTTGCACAAATCCCATTAACTGACCCAGTCCAACTATCAGTTGAAAAAGAGCCCCCATTTGCATTTAACCTAATCCCTTCATTAACAACTGCTGTGCTACCAATTCCAAGATATATAGTCTCATCGCTGTCATTTACAATTACTAATTCCTCCCTAGTAGAAAGTGCATCAACTATCGGAGTATTAGTACTCCCAATTGAAACTTTATCACTTGTAGTGCTAGTTGATAGCTTTTTAGTTGTTGTATTAACATTAAGCTTTCCAGCTCCATCATCTACTGCATCCCCATCAGAATCTATTAGGGTTCTAGCTATTCCTGATCCAACAACATTACTCACCTAGTATCTCCCTTAGTCCTGCCTTATCTATATTTTCTATCTTTCCTTTTAGATGAAGCCTAGCAACTTTATCTAGTTCATTTAATTTCCAATTATTGTATTGCTCCTTGATCTTAGCTATAGATTCTTTTTGCCTCTTAACAATTCCGTCTGAATCTTGCTGTGCCTTTTCCAAACGTCTTTCAGCTGATAGTATCTGACTCTGAATAGAGATGTAATCAGCTTGAGCTTTCTTTGCCAGGGCTTCATAGACCTCGGACTCATCCTTTTTCTCAGTCATTGTATTATCTAATAATTTCATATGCTGATTGTGGGCACTTTCCTTTGCTATTCTCTCAGCGTCTTGTGCAGCTATAGATTTAGATATTTCCTCTTGCTTGATCTCTATATCTTTCTTAAATGCTTTAAATTCAGCTTCCAATGAGTCTCTAGCGCTTTTAGTAGCTACAGCATCAGTTCTAGCAGATTCAATCTCACCTTGCAATACCTTAATATCATGTTTGATATTTGCATATTCATCTTTAGCTGCCTTAATAGAGCCCTTAAGGTCAGTGTACCCTAAACGCTCTTTATTCAATGCATCTAAGGATTTCTTCATCTTTGATTCGTTCTTTATTAGCTTCTCTATATTCATTTCAACACATCGTTCCTCATCAAGACTACGAGATAATCTTTCCTGAGATACTTCCAAATCTCTACGATTCTTATTCGCAATTTTTATGTTGCTATTTATTTCAGACTTTATACTGTCAAGATTAGAATGCTTACTATCTGATTCTTTTTGCACTACCTTTATATCAGATTTAATAGATTTTAATTCAGCCTTTGCATCAGCCACCTGAGATTCTAACTTTTTCTTTTGAAGTTTTAATCTGTCATTAGCAGCTATAATGGCTTGCTTAAGATCTTCTTTCTTGACTGGTATTTCAGGCCTTCTTTTATTTCCAAACATAATCTCTCCTAGTGAAATGATAACACAGCTATATCATCGTTAGCATTGTTTTCAGCTCCAGTATTCCACATATTAAGCCTAGTAATGTTTGTACCAGATATAGTAAATGGTAATTGATCTACACCAATTTTTATTATTGGATTCTTAGAATGAGTCGCTGTATGATTGCTAAGATCACCTATTATCCATACCTTGGTGCCATCTGCGTGACTTGCTGCTACAGAAGAACCATACCCCCTGCCACCTGAGACAACAAGATTATAGGGTGAAACACGACTCAGAACTTTCATTATTTCAGCATTAACTAGAATTCCAACAGCAGGATCCCCAGAATCAATAATTGTGGTAGCGTCATCCACTGTCAGAGATATTCCATCATCTGCAAAAGAACCATCTAGCACAGAACCTGAATCAGTAATGGTATCATTTAGATACAGATACAAATTATCATTACTAGCAACGGTTTGCCCTGGAATTGGATATATAATGACCTTTTTAGCTGGATTGCTAGGAAGAATATAGCTAGATGTTTTATATCCTGCTAATGCAGTCCCCAAATCTAGCTCTTCATAATTCCAGTCACTGAATGCATCATAATTAAGTCCCTCCTGTATAAGAAAGGATGTTAATCCCTTGCCCATATCGCTCCTTAATGAAATGAAAGCACTGACAATGATTCCGATCCACCGCCACCAGCATTCGTTAATGTTAATGAAGTTATAGCTAGTCCAGTTAAAGTAAATGGTAAATCTCCAGTATCAATCTTGATTAGCTTATTTGTATCAGTCTGACCATTTATAGTAAGCGTTACTACGTCAGTCTCGCTAGTGATAGACACTCCATTAATATCTGGATCATTATATATAACTACTTTCTTTGCTGGGTTAGTATTGGTTATGTATTGCGCTGAATGTGCATTCGTATCACTTTGATCTACTTCTTCATAATTCCAATCACTAAAAGCGTCAAAATTAACTGCTTGCTGTACCGTAAATTCTGTTAAGCCTCTTGCCATTATTACCTCCTACCCTAAGCACTGGCGCGTGCATGAATGGGTATGTTTATTGTTATTTGATTGCATTGGGCGCAGGATGAACCTGCCTTAAGCCCCAAACTTTTGAACTCTCCTGCTTCTCTACCATCTTCCTGTATTCTGCCATAAAGTATTCTTTACCTTCAATATCCATTCTATCTTCAGCTACCTTAGCTTTTACATAATATACTAGCGCTTTAGCGAGATATTCTGGTAAGTCTATTTCATCGTCTTCATCATCCAATGTATCAATATCTTGCAAAACATTAAACGACTCTGTAACTGATCCACCATTGTATTTAGTTTTTAAAATTAATGTAGTGGCCCCAGATACTGTAGCATTAACATAATGCAATCCATTCCATTTCTCAGAGCCATTAATAACTATAGGGTCTCCCGCTGTAAAGCTACAAGACGCTATGGTTAATGATAATAATCCTGAAGATTCAGTATATGCAGTAACAGCTAAAGTATCATCAGCATCATTAATTCTATATCTTGGGCTATATGCATATTCTACTTCTAGACCATCGGTTACGGATTCAATTGGACTTTTCCATTTACCATTATCATCAAGATCCTCTTCAATGAGCGCAATTTGACTTCCTCTTAGATAATATCCATAGAATTTATTAGACGCCATCTGCATCCTCCATGTTTGGTGTATTTATAGCCCTGGGAATACTACGATATTCATCTTTTATATTACCATGATTCTTACATCTAATATCGACAACTTTTAATGTGTCATGTGGCATATCGTAAAATCTCTGATCTTTCACTATATCTATTCTCTGAGTAGTGACATGGGTTTCAGATGTGATATTCATTTCATCTAATCCGTCCTTGATATAAGCAATAGCACGACCTGTTTGCTTAATGCCTACTCTCTCCATAAGCTCTTTAACTTTCACTATTCTCCTCTTCAGGATGTAACTGAAGCAAGACCTCTAATGCACCTTGAGCCTTAACGGCCATTGTCTTGTGATGGTCTGCTTGCTTTATATGATCTTGAAGTTGAACCCTTAAAGTCTCAATAGCTTCCTTAGGATCTAACTTATCATCCTTAACTTCAGTTACTTCTGCATCCTTTACATTATTTTCTTTTACTTTACTCATTATATCTCCTGTTTGTTATTTGCTTTCTAAGGCATCTACCTTAGCTGATAATTCTTGTATTGCTTTCATCATAACAGTTATAAATTGACTTTCGGTAACACCCATTCTGTCAATAGACCCATCTTCCTTAACAGCTCCTGGAGTGCCTGTTGTCGCCTGCTTATATACTTCGTATACCTCGTCTGCTATAAGGCCGCCTATAACTTGCTTATTCTCTCTATGCCTACCTAATTCTGCATTCCATTTAAAATCTCTAAGTTTTATACTATTCATTATTGCAAGTCCATCCATACTGGTATCTTTTATATCCTTTTTTAATCTAACATCAGAAACATTAGTCCATGCTGTATTTATATTTCCATCAGATGCTGTTACAAACTTTCCAATTTCTCCATCTTGACCATCATGAATAGTTATAATTTTAAGTTGTGTGCCATGTATATCCTGATCAGCAGATGCGTCTAAACGCAATATTTCATCACCTGCTTCCATATCACCCTCACCATGCTCAATATGAACTATTGGGATATTTGTCTCTCCACTGCTATAAACATGAAGTGGGCTTAATGGTGGATTAATTCCAATACCAACAAAACCTCCCTTTAGATACGATACATTCCCTGAATCTAAGCTTATGTCAAGATTACCAGAAGCATCATATAAGTTCATATATCCATCCTGAGTAGAACTTTTACCCATAACACCAGAAGTTTCACCACCAGATTCCTTAACTACGATAATATTCTCACCTGTACCGTCACCTACCGCGCCCTTGACTACAAACTTATTTCCAGGACTAGTATCGCCAATACCGACTCGCAAGTTTACACCGTCTAAAGTCATAATCGTGTTCCCAGCGGAATCATCACCCATAGGGTCTTGGTTAACAGGGTTGCCAGAACAGAAAAATAAACTTCCTTGCTGTTGTGTGGGGTCACCAGAACCATCAGCTCTAGCTCCGTTAGCAATAGCAAATTGCCTAGAATTAGTATCTTCATTGTCACCAAATTGGAGTATTGCAGTGGTTGCAATAGCACCAGAATCTCCAGTTATAGCCACTGTATTAGTATAACCTTGTTCCGCATCAATAGTTAAACCGCTATTACCTATTTGCAATTTTACTACTGGGTCAGTAGTTCCAATACCGACATTGCCATTAGATAGAATACACATTTTTTGAGTAGCAGTTGTTGTTCCACTATTTGTATAAAATGCAAGTTCTCCTGGCATATCATCTGTACCTGGTGTTCCATTTATTCTTGCCCTAATTATAGCAGCTTCTGTCCAAGTATCATCAGACACATCTAAACCTTCAAAAAATATATCTCCCACTATATCATTATCAGTAAGATTGGCTTGTGTCCCTCCTATTGGCCCATCACCTTTTCTAAATACTATATTTCCACCCTCATCATCAGCAGTTGTAGAATGATTAGTTATATAAAGATTAGGTCTATTGTTAGTTTCCGAGTATATTTCAAGAAGTCCAGTTGGATCATTAGTCCCAATACCTACCTTGCCACTGCCAAGTATTGTCATAACTCGATTTGATGCCCCTCCCATAAATAATCTCAGTTCTTCGTCAGCTGCTGTGCTATTGTGAGCGAAATTAATACTTCCTTTTGCACTACCTCCTTGATAAAATTCTATAATAGAGTTATGAGTAGCAGCGTTCGCATCTAGCCTTAATGTAGCATTGTCCGTAGTGGCATCTAAAGTTAATACAGGTGTAGCACTCTCTAGCTCTAATAAAGTTGCTGGCGAAGAAGTCCCAATACCGACCCTTGCTGTACCTACTGCTAAGCAAGATTCTGTTATACTTCCGTCCTTATCATCAGTAGCTATTACTCTTTCACTTCCAGCGCCTGATCCATTAAATCCAGAATCACTCTTAGTAATAAGTAGCTTCCCATATGTAGCTGCTAGCGTCTTTCCATGTATTTCATTTGCCATTTCAGTTTCTCCTTATTAAGGCGTCAATTGTGCTATAATCCATTCTATTGTAGTTCCGTCTGAATGAGATGCCTTAACATAAACTTCGTTACATTCTAAATCTGTTGTTCCCCTTAAACATACACTCCCATTTGGAGGAATTACTATATAATAATGACTATCTCCATTTAAAGATACAAGTGCATTCTTAGAGCTTCCAGTATTCTTTACATATAAAAAGCCACAATCAGTAGAGTCTGTTGTTAATTGCACACCATTAGTTCCTAATGTTAAAATTCCACTCCATGTTTCGTGAGAATCTTCCCATCTATTTCCGAGCGTATCAGTAGCATCATCCAAATCTTCCCACTTTACTTGAGTATGAAGCATTGAAGTCCACGCGTCATTCCACTGTGTAGTATCTATTTCTGCAGAACCTTTTCCACCAAGAGTTTTATTTAAAGTATCATTAGAAGTTGCACCTAAAAATGATGTTTTAGATATAGAATCTTCTTCCATTGTATCTATTCTTGTTGGGACTACATATGTGCCGAATATTACTCTTCTATCAGTTGCCATTACTTGCTCACAAAATATTCAACTGTTGAAGTTCCACTTGCTGTCTTAACCTTAACAACAGAACTAGTATCAATCTCTGAAGCAAAAGCTTCTCCTTCTGATAGCAATATATGATAATTACTATCATTAAGCGTGACCCAAACATCTGTTGAGCCAGTATTTTTTATAAAAAGAAATTCATGACTACTAGTAAGTGCAGAGGAAGCAGAACTAGTAACAGGAAGAGTTTCATCATAAGTACCAGTAGTAGTTAGGCTGGCAACTGTACTACAATCTCCTGTCAACTTTCTACCACAATCACTATCTAAATAATATCTACCACCAGAGATTACCTGTGCTTGTGGTGTGCAATGATTTTTATATCTTACGTTATATGTTGTTGCCATTATTCGCCCTCATCACTGCTAGGTATTGCAAATGCTTGATCGTATTGCGACTGTAATTTCATCATTTGACCTTGCGTCCATTGATAATTAGTAACTTGTTGCTGTAAATTTTGAGTATATTGCTGAACTTCCCTCCCTACATCTGCATTATATCCTTCTATTTCTTGAGAATACCTGCTAAGTTTTTGAGAATACTCATCTACTTGAGTTCTATAAGTATTAATTGCATTTTGTAAATTAATATCACTTACCTTATTATATATAGTAATCAATCTTTGAACTTCATTCTGAGATACTTGTAAATGTTCTTTTATTTCAGCTTGATATTTAGTATTTGCTTCATTAAATTCATTTACTTGATTTTGCATAGATTGAGAATATGCACTTAAATAAGTATTAATTTTATTTATTTGCGCACTAGCCAACTCTACATCTTCATCGGTCTCTATATAATCCCCAACCTGATCAAACCAATCATTAAAGTCTACTTTACTACTATCACTTCTTAAATCAACCAATTCGCCTCCTGACGCATCAATTGCAGGAGGTGTATATGTCGGTGCGCTACCAAGAGACTCTAAATCTGTAATTGCTCCAATTTCACTATCTATGCTAGTATCATCAGCTGCATTTGTATAAGAAAATGATGGAGCTGATGGAGTATCAGGTGGAACAGCATTAATAGATAATGCAGTAATGCTTGTGTCAGCCATTTTACTATGAAGAGCCTGTATTGATGCATACAATACTACTAGATAGACTTTATCTATTGGAAAATATAATATATCATCATGCCCATGAGCCAGTGCACTACCTGATCCATTCACAGCATCTTTATTAACATAGTAAACCTTAAAGGCATTTGGATTTGCGCCAGGGGTAGGAAAGACACTGATCTTGCCAGCATCACCTATCATATATACTGGATTGGTCGCAGAAGCATAATTTAAACTATCAGTATCTGTAACCTCATATTGCATTGATGGAGATATTTGAGTGCAACCTCTCCACTGATTATTCGCTCCACCTTCCCTTATTACACTAATGATTTTAGCTCCATTCAAGTTCAAACTATCATTAGATGTTGTCTCTGCACTTTCTTTGCCAAACATGTACACATCACCTGGATGTCCTGTGAGCCATCTATTTGTCACATCCATAACTCCATCTTTCAAGAATTGAGATAACTCATCTTGAGTTGGACTAGATGATCCATCTATTGCTATGCCTGTTAATGCTTCTACTTGTAAATGAAACGTTGCCATTTAATTCCTTATCTATAGACCTCACCCACCCCCGAGACAGACAGGAGCTACTCGGAGATGGGCTTGGTCATTTTGTTATTTAGCCATTCTTATGCTGTTGATACAGCTATACCATCACTTCCAGAGCCAATAGCTCTTCCATCTAACTCAACCATATACTTCCCTATGCCAACTACTGTAATAGTAGCTATTGAGTTTTCACCCCATAGAGAGTTTGTGGCTGCGCCAGTTATTGTAATAGTATTATTAGCTGCGGCAGCAGGTCTAAAAACAGTACATCCAACACCTGCAAACCAGCTATTAGCTGCCCAAGTGTTAGAAGATCCAGCGGATATTGTTAAGACACCACTACCTACAAGGCTAACTTGTTGGATGATTTTGATTTGCTTGCCAATATCATCCTCACCTACAGAAGCAGGCAAGGTTACTGTTTTAGCAGCACCATCTAATAAGCAGAAGAAGGTTTTTCCAAAATCTTCATCAGTCATAGCTAATGCAGCTGTGCTATCAGCAATATCAGTACCAGCGGCTTCTCCGAATCCACCATTTAAGGCTTTATCTAAAGCATCACCATCTTTATTTTGACCATACATTGGTATACTCATGTTTTAACCTCCTTATGATGTTTTAGTCCACACAGCATGGGCTTCAGGC
>TARA_R100000808_G_scaffold114_4_pt1 | contig 16486 bp, 33 predicted proteins | sample TARA_R100000808 | Tara Oceans TARA_R100000808 (sample SAMEA2622852) | marine metagenome | biome: marine biome (ENVO:00000447); feature: marine epipelagic mixed layer (ENVO:xxxxxxxxx); material: "saline water (ENVO:00002010), including plankton (ENVO:xxxxxxxx)" | depth 140 m | reverse complement strand
TTTTTTTTTATGGCGACTTGTTTGTTTTGGTTTTTTCACATGCACGGTTTGGGATGGGGTGCGTTGGCGGGTTTATGCAACTGTGGGGCCCCAAGTTGTAATCTCTCTAAGAAATACTTGCGTGGGTTGTGATGGGTGTGCTAGTATTCAGTTTGTGGGAGAGTAATGTACCCACTCAGGTGGTTTCCTTATCCTTTATGAAAAAGTCCATGATGGACTTTTTCCGAGAAGAGAGTGAGAGTGATAGCAATGGCTATGGCAATGTGGGGGACTTCAACAGATCCTCTCCCGCCGCCACCGGTTGAGCCGGTGGTTTACGAGACTACGGAATGCCGCAAGTGTTCTGGTGAGGCTCGCAAGTTGGATACTCCAGCGTTTGAGGAAAGGTTCGCTGGTAGGTATATGCGTACCGGTTCGGATGGTCTTCCCGAGAAGGCTTTGATGCCGGTGGCTGATCGTTTCTTGTGTCGTGATCTTGATTGCGGCACAGTCACGAAGGTCCGGTTCTGATGGGTCGGCGCATTCGTGGTGATGATGGTTTGTTGATGGATCGGTCTGATGCTGGCGCTCCGGGTGTGCGTGGCACTCCTGTGCTTACGCCTGTGGTTGTGTCGAAGGCGTCGGTGCCGTCTCCGTCTCATAAGCCTTTTGGTCGGCTGGTTGTTCGTAATGAGAACGAAGGCTGGGGTGAATAGCGGAAAGTCCATGACGGACTTTTTTACAGAAAGGAAAGTGATAGCAATGGGTAAGCGTACTGGTAGGTGGGTTGTTCTTTCGGATGATCCTAACTTTTTTGTGTACGATCAGGAGCAATACAATTTGCCTGCAATCATGTTTGATTGTCGTGAGTTGGATCGCAGCGACGGTGGTCGTTGGGATCGCGAGGTGTGCTGATGCGTGGTTTTACTGACATGGAGCAGGTGCTGTTTACACGGGTTGCGGATTGCCCGAACAATGGGCGCGGTCCGTGCTCGTTGGCGCATACTTGTGTGGACTATTTCAAGGATGACGATGGTGTTGTCCGGGTGAAACCAAAGGAGCAGGCCGATGGGTGACGAACGCCTGAAGCCTGACTTCAAGTCAAAGGAAAAGTGGGATCTTCGGCAGTACCTGTTGGACACGGTGCAGGAGAGGATGGATCGACGAAGGGCGTTGTTCAACAAGCCTCACCACCGAGAAACGATATTCGGCAGTTGTCACGCCTGTGGAACGGTATTTTCTCACGGTGGCGGTTCAGGCGGTAACTGGCTAATCGCTGACGGGCAAAACGACTACGAGGTTCTTTCAGCAGCAGAAGTCGCTGCGTTTCTGGAAATGTTTTGCGGACATGATGCGGACTGTCAAAATAGCGGGAAGGAAGGGGCAGGTTGATGGGTGATGAGCGAGAGTATAATGTTCGCTTTCAGGTTGCGGCGGATGGCATTAGGACTGTGTGGGCGGACAGTGCGCGTGATGCGGCGAATGTAGCGTTTAATGAGTTGAATGAGTTGCTGCCTGCATGGTGTGAGATCATTTTGGAGAGGCCACGTGAGGCTGATCCGCCGACCATGCGGTATCTGCTTCGCAACTTAGAAAGAGATTCGGATGGGACTCAAACTTTGACACCTTAGGGTTCCCAATCCGAGAAACTTTGGGTGTTGAGTGAGAAAGGGGAATAAATATGAGCAAGGAAGATGAATACAAGAGAGATTTGACGATCCAAGAGCAGTTGGCGTCAAGCCGCGTGTATTGCGAAGAGGTTCAGGCGTCGGCAAAATATATTAGAGGTGTGGCTGGCGATTATTCTGACGACTATGAAGATGGTTTGTCGGAGGCCACTTGGGAGTATGTGGATGGTCATCGTTGGATCATTTACTATTGGGGTAATGAGGTGATTATGACTCATACACGCAACTATGATGCGGTTATGGATATAGAGCCGCCGTCTACGGAGAAGGGATGGCTTGACACCCGTCTTGCTTTTGCTTGGTGGGCATTTCATCAGGACATTTGTGATGAGATTCATCATCAGGCTGAGGTTGAGAATTTGTGGCCGTCGGAGGACGATGAGTGATGCTGTGGACTAGGGTTGTCCAAGTGTTTTTTATCAGCGGGTTTGTGGTTGTTTTATGGATGACAGCCCGGATGTTTATTGAAGACAAGGAGGAAAGCAAATGACGGTGGTATTTCCAAGTGGTTACACTGAGTCGATGATGGAAGCAGAGTTTGACCGTGCACTGGGTGCATGGGAGGATGGTCAATTGAACCGTTACTTGGCGGAAGGGGCAGCATGGGAGGAAGCCTACGATGAGGCACGTGATGCTATTTGGGGTATGAAACTGGCAGACATTTACGATATGAAACTGCCGATAGGCACAGCACAGGAGATAGAGGCTTTGGTTGAGGTTATGGCCGGGGTCATCTTGGAAGGAGGAATGTAACCATGTATGAGATTGCTAGCGCTAAGGACAACTATGAGAGGGTGTGTGGTTTCGCACCCGGCTGTTATGTGGATGGGAGTCGTGGGATATACGCGATCTCCCACTTGGTGTTAAATGTGTTGGATGAGTTTGCCACCGAGGATGACAAACTCATCATGCGAAATTATGAGGAAGATCCGTACCAAGAGGATCTATGGGTAGGGGAGGTTGTCGAAAAAGTGGAGGCTAGGTTCAACGAATTTCTAGGTACTTACGGTTTGACAAGTTGCTGGCATGACGGCGACTTTATGATTATGACCGAAGAAGAGGCAATAGAAATGTTTGGGGGATGGGGGTAAACTATGAGTAGCGAATCACAGCCGTGGGCTGAACTTCACAGGTGCGCCGAGTGTCACCGGATCTTCGACATGTGGGATGATATTGATGCCGAAGAGTGGCATTACGGACACGACTGCGAGGTGGAGTAATGAAGAGACAGTTGGGACATAAGTTTGCTGACTCATTCGACGGCGACATAGTGGAATGCATCTACTGTGCTGCGAAAGTTGGTGGCAAGTGGGCGCATCAACCTTGTGACGGGGCACCCGGTGTAAGCAGGGAGCAACGTGAAGGCCGGTGGGTGTGGGAACGATACCCGTTGCCGGAAGATTTCGACAGAAAGGAAACAGATAACAATGAATGAGAATGATAAGCGGGCGGAACAATGGGCGCGCTGCGGTGACGGCCCAGTCAATATTGGAGCATTGGCTGAGCAACTGTTGCGTTCAATAGACGAACTACAGGAGGTACTTGATAGCATTCAGTTTGAATTTGAGGAGGTTGAACAGTGAACACTGTGACTGTTGAACTACAGATACCGGATGACTTGCCGTTTGACCTGTTTGTTACAGCCATCGAAGGCGGCATCAACTATTGGTTTGATGTGCGTGCCTACCGGTGGATGGACGACCACAAGAACGACAACCTCTTCGGGTTCTACGCCAAGGGTTACACATGGGAGGACACCCACTTGGAGCGGGAGATGAAAATGATCGACCGGGAAACGATGCTGAAAGGCATTGGGTTGATTCTTTCTCTGAGCGATGAGGAATTGAGCCTTCATGGGAAGTACCGGGACCGCATCCGCAACTGTGTTGCGGCTGGCGGTGTCGATAAGGTTCCAGATTACGACGCTGACGATGCTGACCACGTGGTACAGGTCGGCATGTTCGGCAAGGTCATATACGGTTAATGCTGTACGTGAGAAACAACAACAAGGAGACAATATAATGAGTAGCGAACACCAAATCTTTATCCACGAAGCCACCGGCCAAGTAGAACTGGACTACTCCGACATATTTTTGAACATCGAAGACACCATCGCCCAGCAGGTATCGGATCAGATCCAAAACGAGGCTTGGCACAGCATCGAGTACCATACCTACGATGCGATTAATGACACGATAACCGAACGACAACTAGACGTTCCAGATGAGATAGAAACTTTACTTTGGGATTTCCACAGATCGGTGAGACCATGCAACGTAGGGGAATCGTTTATTCAAGCAGTGCGGAAAGCATTGACTTGGGATGGCGAACAGTTCCATAAGGTACCCGACAAGGTTGAACCAGTAGCCATCGACTACCACTGGCTGCAAAAATCCATAGCGAAAGAAATTAAGGTACAGATGAAAGGCTTGACTTATCGCATGAGTAAGGTCCTTACGGACATGGCGAAAAACATGGAAGATGCTTTCGTTCCTTTCATCGACCCCCACGAGCAGCCAACGCTTTCCGGGAGTGATGACGGGGCCGAGATAGCGGCCACCCCGTAACCAGACAGGAGGAAAATTGATGGTAGTTCAAACACTGAAAGTTCCTTGTCGCAAATGCGACGACGATGTTCGTGTAGAAGCGGACTCCATAGCCCTGATGCAATATGAACTAAGACAGGGACTCATACAGGAACTTTTTCCCAACCACTCTGCCGATGAAAGAGAAGCAATAATGGGTTGGCGCAACACCGGGGACACGCTGTGTCCCGAGTGTTGGGACCGGCTATTTCCCGAGGAGGAAAACGAATGATTACACTCAACAATGGGGCTGAACCCCTGATGTGGTCCGTGCGCCCCGGCGGCAACGGGCTACGCAATTACATAGGCACAGTGTTAGCGCACTTGCCGCACAATGACCTGCATCCGTATGTAGTATGGACTATGGCATCGGATGACAACCAGACTTGGGACTGTTCGGGAGGACAATACATCTCCGACTACGAACGGGCTCAAGAAGCGTTCGCCAACCGGCGAGCATAACAAGCAACAAGGAGAAAAAAATGGCGACTATTATCGCTCAACTACCACCGGCAACCCGAAAGGGAAAAGAGGAGAAATACCCGTGGGCCGAATGGCTGGATGGACAGGCACGCTTGCTCACCAAAGGCGAGGACTTCGACTGCTCCATCAGTTCCTTCCGGCCAATGGCGTACATGGCAGCCCAAAGGCACGGTAAGAAAATCGAGACACGCACGATGAGCGACAGCGTTGTCGCTCTTCAATGCCGATCCGCCGCCTAGGGTAAACGGCAGCCTCTCGGGGACCGCACCTTCCCTCCGGGTGCGGTCCCCGACTTCCCGAAAGGAAAAAAATGAGCAAGAAGCAACTGAAACACGGCTGGAAATCGTACGCAAGGGGGCTTTGCAAATGCGTGACCTGCCGAAACGGCCATGCAAAATATGAACGTGAACGCAGAGTGAGGCAGCGAAAAAAGGAGCAGATCGAAGTAGAAGAACGGGCTGAAAAGCGAGGACTGAACCCAAACAATAAGGTCACCCCTCGCTTCCGGCTCGAAATGATGCACGACACGTTCACCATGCAGACGCTAAAAAAATGGAGAGAAGAGGAGTATGAGCGATCCAAAGAATCCAAGTCCTAGCCTAGAAGACAGGCTAAAATATGTAGAGTCCATCGTCGAAAAAGAAGGGTACTCAATCGACGATGCGATCTCAGGATTAGCGGGCGTTATGCAATTAATCGTCACGACAATCGGAGACTTCGCCCATGATTTGACAGAACTTTCTGCCACCCTCATGGATGATCTCGGGCAACTCCTACTATCAGTAAGCCCCGAGGCAAACGAAGAGGAAGAAACCGGAGACGACGGAAGACCACGCCTTCAAGTAATCCAAGGCGGAGAAGACCAAGGCGAAGATTCCTAACCCTGTGCTGCCTCTCATGTCCGGTCCCACCCCCCCTTAAGGGGGTGGGACCGGCTATGCCCATCCACCACCCCGAGATTCCACCATGTTAAACTCCTGCTCTGTGACCAAAGACCGGATCGTTCTTCGCCAGTCGTGGCTGGCGGAACTAGCGATGTGCCCGGAGCGTGCCCGCCAAAATATGCTGGGGATTGCCGAATCAACAGAATCCACCAACACGGCTATCGGCACCGCCGTCCACTACGGAATCGAACAATGCCTACTGGAAGTCATGACGACCGGCGATCCGTTTTCCATTCGTGAACAGCAAGAAATCGCGGTCGGGGAATGGAACGACAAGCAGACACAAATCCAAAGATGGAACCATAAACAATCCGAAGCAATCGAAATTATTGCAGCAAATACGGAAGCATGGTGGAACGAAGTTCGACCTTCTTTACTTCCGACAGCAGTCGAACATTCTTTTGAACTGCCGCTCGTAGTTGACCACGATCCTCAAATTTGGCTACGGGGAACCATCGACTGTATCCAAAAGTTTCCGGCTCCGATCATCGACTGGAAGAATCCGGGGCGTAAGCCGTCCGACGATTGGGAGAAGAAACGATGGTCGGTTCAGGCCGCCGCGTACACGTGGGCGGTGGCTACCGAAAAAGAGATGGGCTTGAACAAACCCATCGGTTTTGAGTTCGTATACCTCGTCAAGGGAAAGGTTCACAGAACCCTTGTTGAGGCGGGTCCGGCAGAGTGGGCGAGTTTGGTTGCGCTCGCCCGCTCTGCCGGAACCCTTATAGCGGCTGATCTTCCCGTGTGGCCGTTGAACATGGCAGGATGGCATTGCGCCCCGAAATGGTGTGGCGCATGGTCAACGTGTCGTGGACGGTTTGCGGGACCAGACCCTTGGAACCAAATAGAAAGGTAGACCCAAGGTGACACAAGCAACACAACCAACAGTGACGGTGTTTCGCCGTCAAGTAATACAGACAGGTGACTACGAGCCGGCGGAAGCGTCGTGTTCGGTCACGCTCCCATTGAACGGTGACGAAAGCCAAGACAACGTGGCCGACATCATCGCCCAGTGGGGCACGACTCTGGACATTGCCAACTACGAGGCCCTAGGTGTGGGCTACGAGGTTGACGAACAGGGAGTCAGGATGCTTCAGAAAAGTGTTTCCGGGGCTTCAAAGAGTGGTGCCGTGGCACCACCGCCACCGGGGACTCCGACCTATGCCCCAAAGGGTACGGGCGGCGGATCTCTCCAAGATGTTTGGAAGGATCTGATGGAAAATCAGAATGACTGGTGGCCTCCGAACTGGAAGAAGAAGTTGGACCCCGAGTCCACGTTCAACAAGAACGGTCCCGACTACAAGCGCAAGTCCGACCAGAAGGGGATTTGGCTGACAAAGAAGGACGGCACCCCGCTGGTGCCGGACTGGTTCGTGTGTCCGTTCACCGGCAAGGACGCTGACGGCTTGAAGCAGGTCGGTTCAGAGATCCGAGGCTGACATGGCTCACCTCCTTTCAGAGGAGGAGGTAGCACGCCGCCTCACCGCAGCCTCGGAAACCGTGGAGGCTGATGGTGAGGCGGCTGTCGCCGCTGCGGAGGAAGATCCGACACCAGTGCAGCCACGCCGTTGGGCGTTGACTTCAATGGTGGTGGAAAACCTCATTGGCTTTATCCGCAACCCTAGCGAACGCTGGTATCTGGGCTTCAACGAACTGGATCTCGCAACACGCGGGATCGGCAAGGGAGAAGTCCTTCTGGTTGTCGGCAAGTCCCACACCGGCAAGTCGCAGATCCTCCTCAACAGCATCGTTCACAATTTGGTGAACGATCCCGAAGCGCACATCGTTATCTTTTCGATGGACGAGCCGCGTGAACTTGTCGTAATGAAATTGTTCTGCCTCCTGCAAGGCCGCTCATCCACCGAAGTGGAGGAAGCAATCAAGGCGAGCGACGCCGACATGCTTGGTGATCTGGAACGTGCAGCAACTCAGGAACTTTCACGGGTCGCTGTCGTGGACGAGTCGATGACTCTTGAACAGATGACTCTTGCGATGGATGAGGCGCGTGCATGGTGGGGTCGCAACCCATCGTTCTGCATGATCGACTATCTAGAATTGCTTCCGGGTGGCGAAGCGGACAGCAGCGGTGTGACATCCAAAGCGCAGGGCATTAAACGATGGGCGAAAACTCAACGTGTCCCTGTCGGGCTGGTGCATCAAGCGGGACGAACCTCTGGAGACAGAGGCAAGCCTGCTGGTATTCATGCTGGACGTTACGGCGGCGAACAGGAAGCGATCTTCGTGATGGAGGTTTACCGCCGTAAGGACGACCCGAACCTCACAGAATGGGAAGTCTCCTACCATGCAAACAGCATCAACGTGAACCTCTGCAAGAACAAGAGGACCGCGCGTCTGTTGGATCAGGTTTATTATCTGGACCCGGAATGCGGACACGTTCACGCCTACTGGGAGGAACTCGTGCCCTCCGATAGGGAGGAATGATGCAGATGCCTGACAGTCAAATAGTCGGAAGCCATACTAATTTTGCTGAACTGTTTCAAGGCGGAGGGATAGCGACGGATAGCGCCGACGGTTTCCGTCCTCTGGAAACCCCCGACGAGAGCCGTCCCGAAGCGATGGGGATGGGGTTCACCCAGATGTGCCGCGACCACCTTACGATCCCCGGCAAATCCATAGGTGTCTACCCGTTGCGCAAAGTGGACGACGGATACGTCGTCCATTGGGGATGCGTGGACTTTGACGAGGGTGAGGAAGAGAGCCTCATCCATGCATCGAACCTTCAACTGGTGTTGAACCGGCTTGGTGTCAAAGGTTGGATAGAGCGTTCACGATCCAAGGGCTACCACCTGTGGGTGTTCTTCAGTGAACATGTTGCTGCACGTTCTGTCCGCGAAGGTCTGATCGGTGCTTGTGATGTGGTGGGTGCACCCACGAAGGAAGTCAATCCGAAGCAGATTGAGTTGACCGGCAAGGGTTGGGGCAACGGCGTTCGCCTCCCGTTTCCCGCAGGGCGGGAACCGGGACGTAATGTTGTTCTTAGCGGTGGAACAGAGATGGAACCGGAAACATTCATTGCTTCAGCGATGAAGAGCCGCGTCACCCCGGAACAGTGGGGTGCCGTCAGAGCGCTCTACAAGCCCCCTGAGCCGCCTCCGCCTCGCCGGGTGTATCAGTACGGCGGAGGGACACTGGCAGGCCTTGCAGGGGCTATACGGCGGGGAGGGCCGAGACCCACCGCCGAGAAACCCAACGGCGACCGTTCATCAACACTGTTCAACCTCGCGTGTGCAATGGTCAGGCAAGGCTACGACAACGCAGCGATCATGCGGGAACTGGAATCAGCGGACGAAGACTGGGGAGGCAAGTACGCCAAACGCCAAGACGGGCGGCAACGCCTATGGGAAACAGTCATCAAAGCAGCAAGGGTGGCGTCTTGAACGTATACACGGTCGTCGTTGAAGAACGACCCAAAGTTAAAGCCAGACCCCGACATTCCAAAGGAAAAGTTTTCACACCGAAAACCACACTGGAACAGGAAGACATCGTTGCTAACGCATGGGCAACACAAATCGGGGAAACAATCGAAGGGCCGGTAGAAGTCACCCTCGTATACGAACCAGACAGCACCACCATCCACGTCACCACATCCCCGCACAACGCCAAAACCCTGAGAGGAGACCTAGACAACTACATAAAACTCACATTAGATGCCCTCAATGGTGTAGCGTGGGCAGACGATGGACAAGTCGTCCGCATCAATGCGGTGAAAGTGGACAGATTATGATTCTCGTAGAACTGTACCCGTGGGAATACGAATGGGCGTCCCACGTGGGGGCGCGACGGTTCATAGAAAACTGGGGGAAACGAGACGCAGTCCACTACGACAAGAAACGCATGGAAGACGACCGCACCGCACAGGTCGCAGCCTGCGTCGGAGAACTAGCCGTCGCCAAGATCATCAACCAATACTGGTCCGGGCATGTCTGGCACAAAAGCGACCACGCCGCCCACAAACACCTGCCCGATGTTGGAACCAACATTGAAGTACGCAGGGTACGCACCAGCACCAACGCTGCCGTGCGTAAACGCCAACTCAACCAAGGACTAATCCTCTTCGTGGTGCAACCAGTTCCACCAGAATTCAAGCAAGTGAATATACTGGGATGGATGGATCACGACGAAGCATGGGAGAAGGGCGAGCCTTCCCACTACTCCCCTGAAGATACGCGCGTCATCAACGCCGAACTATTGAATCCAGTAACCAGTTTTACAAACAAGCAAACGGTTATTGGATATGAAGAACTATCAGGAATTCCCGACTGACCCCCTCGCAGCACGCAACATCCTCGACAAGCGTCGGGTTAGACCAGAAACACAGATACAAGCGTTAATGGAGATCGCCCCCAACGGCAGCGATCCCGAACCGTCAGTCCAAGACTTCGCCATCCTCCGAGAAGTAGTGGGACGGGCAATCGACAACCTGTTCTGGGAAGACAGAGCAATCTTTGAAGGAATCTTCATTTGGGGACTGTCGCTACGACAAACCGGCGCAGCCCTCGGCATCCCCAAAACCACGGTGGCTAGACGCCGCGACAGAATCCGCAAACTCTTGATTGCGGAACTGTCGCAGTCGCCCGCCATTCAACACTGGTTACGGAAAGATTCTAAGAATCATTCCACGAAACCATACATTGACGAAGCATCCCCATCAGCGACGTGATCCACACCGCGAACACTTCGGTCGCTTCATCCACTCCTTCGACCCCGGCGTAAAACGCTCCGAGGAGGGCCTCTGCCTCGTCGGGATCAAAGACCAAGAGCATTCCCAACAAACCATCGGGGGACCATTTGGCGTGGATGCCGTCGGTCGCGTCGAAGAGATGGGCTGTCTCTCGGAGTTCGTCATAAACCCCTTCCTCAATGTGGGCGTTATGGGCGACAAACTCCTGCCACTTTGACTCAATGTCCAGCCCATCATCCACAACTACCCCAGCCTGTCTCGCGCCACCGTCTTCAACACAGACAACACCGCTGCCGCACCAGCGACAAGAGCGCCCTTGGCGGTAGACAAATCAGAAACAACAAACACCGACGCGAACGCCTGCACAAAAGTCCACGCGGCGCGCTCAATAATATTGTTCACTTCTTCTTCCCCTTTTTAGAACGCTTGGAATGATCGTAGGCTATAGCAGCAGCCTGATCGCGGGGGTAACCCTCAGCAATCAACTTGCCGATATTATGCCCAATAGTCTTCTGATCCGTGCCCCTTCTCAACGGCATGGCTAGTACCTTGGGCGAGGCCGCTTCTTCTTCCCCGGCATCAGTCGAACAGGGCCTTACGAGCCCCACCCTTCGACGGTCCAGCAGGCGGACGGAAAACCGAACCGCTCTTTACCGTGTCCACAAGCACACGGGTAGCCTTCACCAACTTAGGAATCGATCCATCTCTCATCTCTACCTACTTTCCAAACGGGCGGCCACCATAAGCGGCATTACCCAAATTAGTGCCACGCAAATATGCGGCAGCCTTCTTCGCCTTCTGCGATATGTCCCACATGTTGAACGAAGACGACGAATCGTAGAGTTGCTCGTCCTGAGAACCAAAGGTTTCCTCGAACGAACCGTATCCTTCACCTTTCGGCATGATAATTCCTTTACTGTATGAACAACGCAGCGAACGTGTTGCCGTCCACAACGCCTGTTACCTTCAAGAACCCTTGCGATCCCTGAAACCCTTTCACCGCTCTCTCTGTGTTGCGTCCAAAGATTCCATCAGCAGGACCGGGGTTGAAACCCCTATCCGCCAGACGAGACTGAACCATCCTGACAGCCTCACCCCGGCGACGCCGAGGCCAACGGCCCAAAGGCGACGCCTCCACCTGCTTTTTCAAATCTTGAAAATAGGCGACGATCCCCGCCCAATCAGCGTCCGAAGGATTATGCGGAGGAGTCGTACCGCCCTCGACCCAACTACCCAACCAAGTACCCGGACAAGTAGTAGAACCCTTACGGCGATGAGTGGATACCCACAATTTCCCACCGAACCGGGCTTGCGCCTCCTTCACTAGAGTCTGGATCGACGCAAGAACAGGATCTCTAGGCTGCTCATCGCCGTGGCCGGTGAAACAGATGGAGATGGATTTAGCGTTCCACCCTTTAGTCGCTCCCCCCCGCGCTTCCCATCCGCGTCCTTCATAGATAGTCCCCGATTCATCCACCAGCCAGTTGTATGCAATCCCGTCCCACCCGTTGCGGAGATGATGCCCCTCAAAAGCACGAACAGCGTCGGCCCCACGGGGGCCGTTTACGACAGCCGAGTGATGCACCACAACTCCGGCCACTCTCCACGGGCGCAACGCAGTAAACGCGCCGTTTCGTGTCTGCGGTGGCCGCGCACCCCACTGGGTGCGGGAAATATACCTCATACTAGAAAGCCCTTTTTGTCCCGCAAAAATCCGTGACGGATTTTTGCTGTCACCTACGCCGAGTCGCAAGATCGCGTAGATCCCTGCGTTCTTCGGCCCTTTGGAAGCGTTTACTTTGAATCCAAGACATCTGCGCCTCAGGGGTGTTGAAGTTCACTGAGATACCACCCAAAGTAGAAAGCAAGTTGCGAGTCAGGGAACGCTGATATCTTTCTTCGTTGGGAAACATCCGACGTATCAGATTGAATGTCGGGACCAGCCCAGTCACGGCGTAAATGTGATGGTCACGCATCTTCCATTCCCCGTTCGGAGCCTTCTTTGCCCACCCTTGGGAAGCCAACATGGGCATCAGCCACCGCATCGGCAAAGAAGCCAACGGTTGCGGAACCTGCTGATAGCGGCCAGTAAACGGAATGTCCGTGTAAATCGACTTACCGAAATACGACTCCAAAGGCGTCTTCACAATCGGTGTGGTTCCCGCAACCAACTGCTTCAACGCGCCCTTCCATCCGTCCTTCCCTCCATACCTGAACAAATCTTGGAACGGAAGATCAGGGGCGGTGTAGATCGTTGCCCCACCGGGAGCGAACGGCAGTCTTATACCAAAAGGTTCCAGATAGTAGTCAGGTACCACCCCCTCTTCTTCCGTTCCCAACTCCAAGTTACGTTTCGCTGTCAACAGATCGTTGTAACGGGCCGGGTTGCGACCCAACTGTGTCAACTGGTACGGCACATTCTTTCGTGTCCAAGTGTAGAAAGGCATGATGCGTTTAGCCACATTCCGTTCAAAACTGGTCAACTCGTCGTAGTCGAACTGGGACTTGGCGATCCGTTCCAACGCATCCTCGACCGAACCGCCCCATTTCATAGTGTCCATGCCGACACCGATACGGATAATGTCTTCCACCCAACTGTTCGCTGACCTGACCGCCTGAAATGGGGCGAAGGTTGGCGACCACGGCTTATAAGATGCGGCACGCACGGGTTTGCCGTCCTTACCGCCGAACAAAATCTGCATTTGACGGGCGTTACGTAACCCCAATTCCAATTCGATAGAAGTAATTGCTTGACCGCCCCCGCGCACACCAGCCTCAACTAATTGGTAATAACGCTTGTACTCGGGGCTGCTGCCAGACAGGCTCTTTGCCGCACGAATAAACGATGTGCCTTCGCTCGTTGCCTTCCGGGCAATCCTCTTCGTCATTTTCGCAGAAGTAAAAATTTCCGCCAAGTTCACGCCGTCAATCGCCGCGTTAAAGAACGCCCCGAAAATGTTCCGGTTCACGAACCCCGGTGTGGCGATCATGCCTGCCTTCAACCAGTTCTGCAACTGGTCCCACCGTTTCCAAAAAGTTCCATCCCGACCAAACTTTCCGGGATCGTTGATCTGCGCAAACGCATTAACAACATTGTATATTTCCTCATTGAAAGATGCGTCGCCAGAAATAAGCCGCCACGGTCCCCATTCCGGCCCAGTCATAGCATCCTTCAACAAATCTTGGACCTGCTCACGCTGCGCTTTCGGCAACTCAAAAATCTTTTTTCCGGGTAAAACATCAAACGGATCTTGACGAATGGCTCCCATACGCCCAGCCGCTTCCTCCAACGACTTGTAGCCTTGCTTCCGTAAAACCTCTTGCCTAGCCGCCGTACCCCTAACAGAATCCCGCCCCTCAGCACCCCTAAGCGCACTCTGTAAACGACGGGTCGCGTCACCAACGCGACCCACCTGCACGTCAAGCCCTACTGCCGCTTCCTTAAGGAAGTCGGCTACCTCAGAATTCAACACTTCTGCTTCAAGAATGGCAACCCGTTCCAAGGCCTCCTGCTCCGCGAAAGCAAGCCCAACTTGCTCTTCCCCAATCCGCTCCCGTTCGGCTTTTAATTTCGCAAGCCTCCCTTCCGTTTCAAGCAACTCGTTTTGAAAACGAAGCAATTCGTCAGAGTCTGAGCGGTAAGCACCGAAGGCTTCGACATCAGTCATGTCTTTAAATCTTCGACTAAACAATTCCTGAACAGTAATAGATCCGCGACCAATGCCGTGCGGAGTAGTCGCCACACCTAACTCTGTACCAAATTTACGCAACTCGGCGTTCACCTCGTCCAAATTGGCTCGGGTTTGAGCGCGCACAGAATCCGTGGTTTTACCGCGTCCACCCAGCCTCAACTCTTCATGGCGGAGAATCTGGTCGGCCTGCTCAAACTGCTTGGCGATTCGCAACCATCTACTCAAACGGCCCACCGGAGAGGTTTCTTCCGGTGGCGTAAACTCCCGAACAGTCCCCCATGCATCCACCTTTGGAATTCGCTTCCCCGTCTCAGGGTCAAGAAATGGCTTTCCCGTGGCAGGATCAATTTCATACACCGTTCTGACAGTTGCGCCACCCGCTATAGGACTTCCTTTAGGAACGCGCCAAGTGGAAGAGTTGTAATAGCCTTCCCCAGTGACATCGTAAACAAGGCCGCCCTGACTCTTCGGTTTCCGCTCCCGGTAGCCAACCCCCTCTGGAAGACCGGGGTCGAACTCTTTCATCGAACCAGCACCACCCCCACGGGGTCCAATGTCAACATTCCGTGTAGGTTTTAAGTCCACAGGCCCGAAAAAGGCGCGCTTCAACTGGTCTTCAATTATTCTCATGGATTCCACAGCCGGATTGGTCGAATCCATACCGCGAATTCGTTGTTGGAAATCATCAATAAGAGCGGTCAATTCGTTCATCGAATTGTCGAATTCTATGTCCGCATCAAGGTAGGTGTTCTTTACACCGTCCAAATCGTCCAAGAATTGAACAGGACCGAATGGCTCCGTCGGCTCAACAACGGCTTGCGCTTCCTCAAACTCTGTTTCAAGACGAGCGCGTTCAGCCTCCAAATCGCTAATGCTCTGGCGGATCTGCTTCTCTTTCAACTGCAAGTGCTGTATGCGCTGCTCTGGAGGCACGGCCAGCGCTTTCCGCTCCTCCAAAATCCTCTCAGCGTCCCCCAACTCCCTCACAGCGCGGGTTACCACACCCCTCCGTGCCGCCACCTGTCCTTTCAGAAGCAAAGCCTTTTCGGTGTCCAACGCTGCCATCTGATCTTCTATCTTCTTCAACTTGGCTCTCTCGACCTCGACCTTTCTGGCGGCCCTACCAACAGCCGCTTCGGCACCCTCCACGTCAAAGCCTTCAACCAGTTCCTTTTTCCCCTCGTCGAAGAAACGGAACTTTGCTGTACGCCACGGCTGCCTGCGTTTAGACCCCGGAGGACCACCCACGATGTCGCGGTCCAACTGTTGCCCGATCTTCCACAATCCCAGCGGATCGTCACGATCCGTAACGATCCGCCATTCTGGAACACCATCCATTTTCCTGCCAGTGTTCTCCACAACCAGATATCGGTACGGCTCAGGCTTCGGTGGTTTTAAGAGATCAACATCGGTATAGGAAACGGGTTCCGTGTAATGAACTTGAGCATACTCTCTTCTTGCCCGTCTCGTCCCCTCAAGGAACTCAACTTCTTCGTCCGGTTGACGCGCCACCCCTGTCGTTTCACGCAGACGCTTCTGCCTCCGGCTCCTCAAAGCAGAAATCAGATCGGAGCGCTTCATCCTGCTTGCACCCGGAACACCCAACCTGCGGGCTTCTTCAACAGCCTGTGCCCTAGACATTTCCTCTAACGGCAACTCTTCAAACGTGTCCCCTTTTATCCCCTTGAGGGCAGCAACAAGTTCGTCGCGGGTCATCTTGCTGCGTCCCGGAAGATCAACAGCCTGAGCCTCTTCGTAAGCCTCCCTCTTGTTTAAAGCATCCAACTCTTGTAGCCGACGCTGCGCAGGAGTTTGGGTATCTGCGATGAGACGGGGCGACACTGTTTGCTCAGGTAAGGACCCGGTAAGCGTTCTGCCCTGAATTGTTCTAGGTTCACCCGGAATCTTTACCCTAATGATTCCATAGTTGCCGTCGGCGCTGATAGCGAAAAGACGGTCATCAATTTTTCGAATGTTTTTGGCGTAAGGCCCCAAAGGGCCGGTTCCGGTCGAAAATTCTGCCGGATGAGGAACCCTAACCAGAGGACCTTTCGGAACACCTTCGTATTCATTCAACCTTTTTATGGCACTTTGAACTTTCTGTTGGGCGCGCTGATTTTCGCTTCGGGCAACGTCCAATCTTTCTTTCAATACAGCAGTCTTATCGGAAACGCTGCCGTATTCTTGTAGCGCCTTGTGCATACGAAGCCGTTGACGGGCTAGAATCTCAGCCTCCGGGATCTCTTCTAAATCTAAGAATCTGGCACCACCTTCGACTTCGGGATCTGGAATTTGCTTCCCCGTCTCAGGATCAATTTTATAACGCACTCCGGCGGTTGCAGAAAGAGGGTCCTCTACGTCTCCAATCACCCTTACAGGCGGCCATATTGTTTCAGGGTTTAAACCCCACCTG
>TARA_R100000808_G_scaffold8554_2_pt1 | contig 16526 bp, 11 predicted proteins | sample TARA_R100000808 | Tara Oceans TARA_R100000808 (sample SAMEA2622852) | marine metagenome | biome: marine biome (ENVO:00000447); feature: marine epipelagic mixed layer (ENVO:xxxxxxxxx); material: "saline water (ENVO:00002010), including plankton (ENVO:xxxxxxxx)" | depth 140 m | reverse complement strand
TGTTGGACTGAAAATGGGTGCTTCCGCTGGTTTGCAAGGAGCAACTACAACAGGTGCAGCTTTAGGTGCAGGAGTATTCGGTTCGGGTGTAAGTGCAGCAGCAGTTACAGGTGCATCTGTGATGGGTTTAGGTGGTTCCATAGCTATGGGAATGATGTCACCTCAAGCTCCAGATTTTCCATCTTATCCTGCTTATTCGTATGCCCAACAATTCAGTAGTCAACCTATGACTGTTACAGGTACTGGTGGTAGACAGGCAGCTGCTTCTTTAGCGGAAGCTATTAAACGAAGTAAACAACGTAAACTAACACAGGAAGATATTGGTGATCTTAGTATTGATACATCATCTTTTGCACCCACAGGACTACAATTAGCATGACACAAGAAACTGCATTGAGTAAGAAGTACAGTGATCTAGCTGTATTTCGACAGACATTCTTGGAGGAAGCTTGGGATGCAGCTGAGTTAACTTTACCTTTTATTCTTCCTAGAAATGCTACATACAATCAGACATTACCTACTCCTTATCAAGGTGTAGGAGCAAGAGGTGTAAATAATTTAGCAGCAAAATTATTGTTAACTTTATTTCCTCCTAATTCTCCATTCTTTAAGTTTCAAATAGATGACTTTACTCTAGAAGAACTACAAGCTCAACGCGCTCCAGTAGAAGAAGGACTTAACTCTATGGAACGTGCAGTAATGGATGAGATTGAAAGTAAAGCTATGCGTGTACCACTCAATGAGTGTATACGTCATCTACTTATTACTGGTAATGCTTTACTCCATGCTGATAAGAATAATACTATGAGAGTATTTCATTTAGATCAGTATGTAGTAAGACGCGATCCTCAAGGAGCTGTACTGGAGGTTGTAGTTAAAGAACAAATGAGTCGAGAGTTATATAAAGACTTGTTTGATTCAGCACCACCTAAAGAAACCGGTACATCAGCTGATGGTAATGAAAAAGAATTAAGTCTCTATACTTCAATTAGACGTGTAGGAGACAAGATAAAAGTAAGACAAGAAGTAAACGATAAGAGAATTCCTGGTACAGACTCTGAGTATCCTTTAGATAAGAACCCTTGGTTAGCCTTACGGTATAATGCTATTGATGGTGAGGACTATGGACGTGGGTTTGTAGAGGAATACTTAGGTGATCTTAAGACAGTCGAAGGATTAAGCAAAGCTATCATTGAGGGTACAGCTGCTGCTGCTAAGGTCTTGTTCTTGGTTAAACCTAATGGTACTACCAAGATGCGTACTATCAGTAACGCGCCTAATCTCGCTGTTAGACAAGGAAATAAAGATGATGTCACAGTAGTACAAGTAGAAAAGTTTAGTGACTTCAGAGTAGCAAGAGAGACAATGGAAGGTGTAGAGCGTAGACTAGCTGCTGCCTTCTTGTTAAACCAAAGTGTACAAAGGGATGCTGAGAGAGTAACTGCTGAAGAGATTAGGTTTCTAGCTAATGAACTAGAGACTAGTCTAGGTGGTATCTATAGTCTTCTTTCGCATGAACTTCAGTTACCACTAGTCAAACGAATTATATCTGTACTTGAACGAGAAAAGAAACTACCTAAGTTACCTGAGGGTACAGTAGAGCCTGTAATTATTACAGGGTTTGAAGCATTAGGTAGAGGTAATGATGCTAATAAGCTTGCTACTTTTCTCCAGACTGCGACACAGATTTTAGGACCAGAAGCTGTATTAGGATACACTAATGCTAGTGATGTTCTTAAACGTCTAGGAGTAGGTTTTGGTATAGACATGAAAGGTCTAATTAAAACAGAAGAACAAGTACAACAAGAGAGACAACAAGCCCAACAAGCACAACAACAAGCAGAGATGTTAAAAGCTGCGACACCTAATGCTGTTACGCAAGGTGGAGAAATGATTAGAGAAGGAGCACAACAAAGTGAGCAGGGCTAAAGATACAAATAAGAAAGAAGAAATTAAAGAAGAAGTTAAAATAGCTAAGTCTATTACAAGTAAGGCAGAGCTAAAGAATGTTGAAGTTGTTAATAAAGTTTTAGAGCAGAAAGCTGAAGTAAGAACTCCAGGCTCTCTACCATCAACGTACACTAAGATACAGTTACGGAATGGAACAATAAAAGAAACTTATGGAGAGCGATATGGCAAACCAATTAGTAGTTGAAAACGATCAAGTAGAGATAAGTGCTGAAGAAGCACAACACAATCAGGAAATGATAGAGAAGGTAGAAGCTAAGGAAATTACTTCTGCCCCTGAAGTACAACCTCAGGATAAGTTTGGTGGTGACTATGATAAACTTATGCAAAGCTATCAGGAACTGGAAAAGAAATTAGGTCAACCTACAGTACCTCAAATAGAACCTACAGAAGATTCAGATTTAAGTATACCTAAAGCTCCTGAACCAACTGAAGGAGCATTTGATATGGCTGCTTTACAACAAGAGTACATGAATACCGGTGCTCTAAGTGAAGACAGTTATAATCAATTAGAAAGTGCTGGTATTAGTAGAGAATATGCTGATACATATATAGCAGGAGTAAAAGCTTTAGGTGAACAAATAGGTAATCAAGTTAAGACTGCTGTAGGTGGAGACCAAGAGTATAGTAATATGGTTGAGTGGGCTAAAGCTAACTATACTCCAGAACAAATACAAGCTTATGATAAAGCTGTAAATAGTGGTGATGTTAATACTGCTATTATAGCAGCTAAAGGTTTACGTTCTGATTATACCAATGTAGCTGGTAATGAAGGCACAACTTATGGAGGCACACAAGCTGAACCTGAGGGTTCAGGAGATGTCTTTAGGTCTAATGCTGAAGTAACTGCTGCTATGAAAGATCCAAGGTATGAGTATGATACTGCTTATAGGCAGGATGTACTTGATAGATTAGAACGATCAGATATTTTCTCCCAAGGGAGATTATAAGTAGGACTGCTATAAAGTATTTAAACAAGTAAACAGAAGCCAACTGCGGTTGATAACTTTTAGTCGAAAGTTAAAGAAAAGTATAGCTAATATTGTTAGGTACTTTTTATTAATTTATAACTAGGAGAATAGTATGTCAGTTACGGCTACTACTGCACCTGTCCTAACTATGACAAGGACAGGTCAAGCGAATTCTGCTGGTGATTCCTCTGCATTATTTCTTAAAGTATATGCAGGAGAAGTATTGACTGCTTTTGAGCAAGCTTCAGTTACGATGGATAAGCACGTTATCCGTAGTATCTCTAGTGGTATTTCTGCACAGTTTCCTCTAGTGTGGAAGACTGCTGCTACTGAGTATGCTTATATCAATGGCTCAGGTGATACTGGAACCACCGCGATTGAATTGGATGGTACAATCATCCACAAGAATGAGAAGGTCATTACTATTGATGGTCTTTTGATTGCTGATCACTTTGTGAATAACCTTGATGAGGCTATGTCTCACTTTGAGGTACGTTCTATTTATGCTAAGGAAGCTGGTATTGCCTTGGGTACACAATGGGATCAGAATGTATTGCAACAGGGTGTACTAGGCGCACGTTCCGCTACGTTGGTTAGTGGTGGTAATGGTGGTTCTGTACTTACCAATGCTAACTATGGTGATACTGGTTCTACTTTGGGTAGTGGCTTGTTTGATGCTGCTGAACAATTGGATGAGAACAATGTACCTGAGAATGACAGGTATATGTTTGTGCGTCCGGCTCAGTATTATCTCATGGCTGAAACTACTAACCTGATCAATCGTGATTGGGGTGGAAGTGGAGTCTATTCAGAAGGTGAAGTAATGAAGGTAGCCGGTATTCACATTGTGAAGACCAATAACCTACCTATTAGTAATATTAGTTCCTCTCAAGTGACAACACATGATGGTGACTTCAGTACGACTAAAGCACTTGTTATGCACAAGTCTTCTGTAGCTACTGTTAAGTTGTTAAATCTTGCAGTAGAAACTGAGTACAGCATTAAGAATCAAGGTTGGATTATCGTGGCTAAGTATGCTATGGGTCATGGATTTATCCGTCCAGAAGGCTGTATTGAATTTAAGACTTCATAATTAAGTCTACTAAAGAGGGGCTTGAGGAAACTTGGGCTCCTCTTTTTTTTTAAATTAGGAGAACATAATGGTTGATACATCACGCACAGTAAGTGATTTAACAACTAACCTGTTTCAAGATGGTCAAGCAGCAGGTTCAATAACACCACAGGACTTGCGTGATTTTGTTGAAACTACTCAGGTTAAACAAGGTAGTATCTATATCTCTTCAGCTTCTGCAACTACAATTTCAAGTAGTGGAGTTTATGTAGAAGCTGCTGGTACTTGGACTTTATCTACGAGTCCTACAGCCAATGAGTTTGATATGAATACTAATGGTAGACTTAGGTATACAGGAACACCTACGGTTAACTGTATGTTCATGGTTACTACTAGTATGCAAATGGCTTCAGGTACAACATCAAAAGAATGTGGTCTACAATTACATAAGAATGGTACACTTATAACTGGTTCAACAATTACTCGTTTATCCCCTGCTACTAATAATAAGCCAGGAAATGTATCTACAATTGCCTTGGCTTCTATGGCTACTAATGATTACATTTCTATTTATGTAGCTAATATAGATGGTACAGAAAATATAACAGTAGATAATGCTAATCTTGTTGGTTATTCTTTGGTAACTTAAAATGTCATTTATATCTGTCACACCTATGACTGAACTAGAAGCTGTTAATATGCTTCTAGCTGCTGTAGGTGAAGCTGCTGTATCTAGTCTTGAAACAGCTACTACAGTTGAAGTAACACAAGCAAAGAACTTACTTTCTAATGTTAACAGAGCAGCTCAACAAAAAGGATGGCATTTCAATACAGAATGGGATGTGACACTTACTAGAAATAGTGAGAATAAGATACCTTTAAGTAATTCCATTTTGTCTGTACACCAGCCTGGACAACTCATGACCATTAGAGGGCAATCAGGTACAATGTATGCGTATGATTTAGATAATAATACATTTACTTGGACTAAGAATTTAACTACTGCTGTTACTATTACATTATTAGATTTTATAGATACACCTAACACTTTTAGGCAGTATGTTACTGTAAGAGCAGCAAGGATTTTCCAAGAAGAAATTATAGGACAAGTATCAGCAGAAACTGTTAACAGACAAGAAGAAGCAGAAGCTTATGCAGATTTATTAGATGATGATGCAGAACGATCAGGATTAAACGTAGCTTATGGAACACTAGATATGTTAAATACGACTCAGCTTCACAGGAAATTATGGTAGATGCCACTAATTACAGAACAAATAAGCAATCTAATCAATGGGGTTTCACAGCAACCACCTAGTTTAAGACTTGCTTCTCAGTGTGAAGTACAGGAAAACGGTTTACCCACTGTAGCTGAAGGTCTTAAAAAAAGACCTCCATTAGAACATCTTAAAAAGCACACTCCATATACCGATACTCAACAAAATGTTCACTTCATTAATAGAGATGCTACAGAACGATATGTAGTTACGATTACTTCTAGTCAATTTGATGAAGCTTTTAGTACAGACTTTACACAAACAGAAATAGATGTTTGTACCTTAGATGGTATAAAACAAAGTGTTAATGGTATTACCTCAGATGAGTTAGCTTATATAACTACCACTAATGCTAGAGATAATTTACATTTATTCTCTATAGCTGACTATACGTTTATCTTAAATAAAACTAAAGTAACAGCTAAGAGTTCTTCATTAGGAACTTCTAGAAATCCTGAAGGACTTATATTTCTAAAGCAAGCTACTAATGCTTCTACTATGACAGTCTATGTAGATGGTACTCTTGTATCTACAGTAACTTCTAGTAATGATGCAGAGACACAGATTGATGATATTTATAGTGATCTTACTACAGCTATAGGTTCTACTTTTACTATCACTAAGTTTGGTAGTAGTAATATACATCTAACCAGAATTAATGGGGCTGATTTTACATTACATTGTAACGCGCCTGAACAGAATTTAGTTGCAATTAAAGATACTGTAGTAGACTTTACGGATCTACCAGCTAGAACTAAAGATGGTTATACTATTAAGATTACTGGTGATCCTAGTAGTGGTACAGATGATTATTGGATTAAACATAATAACTCCGCAGACGAAGATGTAGGTGAATGGGTAGAAACTGTAGAACCAGGATTAGCTAATTCTATTGATCCTGCTACAATGCCTTTAAAGCTAGTAAGAACTAGTGAAGATCCTTGGGATGCTTCTTTCTCAACTGATTTTGGAGAAAGTGTTTTTACCTTGGATCAAATTGGATGGGTTGATAGAGCAGCAGGAGATGAGGAAACAGCACCTGATCCTGGTTTTATAGGGTATACAATAAATGATATGTTTTTCCACAAGAATCGTCTAGGATTCTTGGCTAATGAAAATATTATTTTATCTGAATTAGGTGAGTATTTTAATTTCTATGCTACTACTGCTACAGATTTATTAGATACAGATGTAATAGATTTAGCAGCTCCTACCAATGAAGTAAGTATTCTACACCATGCTATACCTTTCAATGAGAACTTAATTGTCTTTAGTAACTTTGGGCAATTCCAATTGTCTGAATTTGCTGCTGGTGGGCTTACTCCTACTAATGCTAAGTTTTCTTTACTTACAGAATATGAGCATGATAATAGAATAGAACCAAGATTAAATGGTAGAAAGATTTACTTTTCTGATGCCAACGATGGATTTACTACCATTAGAGAATTTGGTGTTGTTGAAGACTTACAAGAAGAGACAGCTGAGAATGTAACATCTCATGTTCCAAGTTATATCAAAGGTAGAGGTACTGAAATTGTATCACATGATGAAGCATTGTTTGTACTGTCTGACGAAAATCAGAATGAAGTTTTCCATTATAAGTATTTATTTCAAGCTGGAACTAAGAAACTTAGTTCGTGGTCTAAGTGGACATTTAAAGAAGAAGAAAAAGTAATAGGTTTATATGTAATAGACTATGTAGCTTATTTTATTATAGTAAGACCTGATGGTACTTACATAGATACGATGTCTTTACAGGATGCTAACTTAGTAGGACTAGCAGAATCCAGTAGTCAACTCTCTTTTAAACCACATCTGGATAGACTCTCATCTATTCAAGGAGTATACGATTCAGGACAGGATGTTACACGATGGGTTATGCCTTATCCTGATGACTTTGATTCTACTTTTAGATTAATATATGGAGCTGAGTGGGAAGGTAGCGAAGGTGGACTGATACAAGGAGTTACTCAAACCTCTCCATTAAACCTTGTAGCTACTGGAGATTTCTCTACTTATCCTGTATGGATAGGTAAAGAATATCAGTTCTTATATGAGTTTACAGAGCCCACAATCAAGACTGAGGTACAAGGTAGACTTAGTTCTTTATCTGGTGGTGTCTTAAAGATCCGTAAGTTTAATGTAGATTACTTTAAAACTGGTTTCTTTAATATGAGAGTAACAGCTCCTGGTCGAGATGCTTTTATTCATACATTTACTGGTAGAATCTTAGGTTCACCTTTAAATCAGATTGGTACTATACCTTTTGAAACCGGTAATTTTAAAAAGTTAATATTAGCTGATGCTAAAGATTTAAAGATAGAACTTGTGTCTGACTCTTATCTTCCTTGTGCTTTTACTGGCGCAGATTGGGAAGGTAACTATGTAGTGAGGACAGTAGGGAGAAGGTAGTGAAGCCGTACCATAGAAAGTCGCAGTTAGATGACTTAACTTATCTCTATTTAAATATGAGATATGAAGATAAACGTGAAGTTGAAACATTAGGTCACAAAGTAGATCAGGCTTTATCTTTAGCATTTGGTAATAGTTATATATGCAGAACTATTATAGATAATAGAGGTAGAACTGTAGGTATCTATGGTGTAGTTCCGTTATCAGATAAGTGTGGACAAGTATGGATGTTAGGTACTGAAGGTCTTGTTAAGATCAAGACTGCTTTTCTTAAACAATCTAGATCAGAGGTGGACAAGATGAATAAAGTATTTCCACATCTCTGTAATATTATTGACTCTAGAAATGAAGTACACCTTAAATGGATCAAATGGTGTGGCTTTAAGATAATTGGAGAAAAGGTTATTAATAAAGTGAAATTTTATGAATTCTGTAGGTTAGTCTAATGGCACTTCCTAAAGGATACGAAATGCTACAGATGGCATCTTTTGCGATGGGTGCAATAAACAAAAGAGCCTCTTTTCAAGCAGATGTTAGAGATCATTACACTCGTATAGATACAGCTAATAGACAAGCTGCATTAAATAATCAATTAGCTTACAATTCTTATCTTCATATTAATGAAGAACAGATGCTAACTACAGTTAAACGATCTTTTGATGTTGCAGCTATATATAAAAAAATTAGAGCTTCTAAAGCCTCAGCTATGGCTCAAATGGAATCTCAAGGTGGAGACTCTACTATAGGTTCTGGTTTAGCAAGAATACAAAATATAGAAAGACAAGGGTTAGAAGCTTTAGCTAGAAAAGATTTAAATTTTCAAACAGAACTTAATGACTTCAAAACAAGACGCAAAAATGTTTCTTTAGAAACTTTAAGTAGAAATAATAAAGCATTTTCTGGTCTAACTTCTATACCCGATGCTACTGGATTAGTTGCTCAAACTATAGGTTTAGGCATTGAGAAGTACACTGATCTTGGCTATTATACTGATGCAGATGGTAAAGTTAAAGCAAGAGGATTCTCATAATGGCTGAAGATAATATTTTTAAAGTTGATCCTATAAGGACTGATTTAACAGCTCCTGTTGCCAATGTAGTGGTGCAACAGCCTTTAGATACTTCTGCAAATGAACAGAGATTATCTTCAGGTTTATCTGATCTTTCTGATTCATTTACAAGACTAGCTAGAACAAAACAAGCTGATCAAATTCATAACGATACTATCACTGCTGAATTAGCAGCAGCTTATGAAAAAGAAATGCCAGGTGGATTAGAGCCTGAAGCTCAATTAGCTTATCATAAATTTGTAGATAGAATCACTAAAGGTAGGGTTATCCAGCAAATGCAGGATTTCCTGTTAATTGAAGGATCAGATATTTTAAGCGACAATCGTACTAATAGAAAAACTAGAGCAACTTCTTTTAAAAATCAATTACTAGGAATTTTAAATCAAGGAAAAGCTAGTATTTCTAGGGTTAATGCTCGCGAGATGTTTTTAGACATGGATACCATGTTTAATCAAGTCATGGGGAAAGCTAATGTTCTTTTAGCTAAAGACAAGAAACAAGAAACTATGGCTACAGCTGCTAATTCTTTTAGACAGTTATTTAAAGAACACTTAGCTTTTGCTCTAGAACTTATGCCTAAAGTTTCTGATACTGATGAGTTAGGAAATGAGTTATCTCCTAGTCAATATGCTGAAAAACTTAGTAAATTTCATGCTGGTTGGACTGCTAAACATATCAACTCTAAGTGGTTTAATAGTGCAGTAGTTGAAATCTCTAGGACTAATTTAGGAGCTAATATAAAGGACATCAAAGCTACAGCATTAACTATAGTTGGTGATGAATTAATCAAAATGATAGGTAAAAATCCTGAGTTAGTTAACGAAGGAATGATGAGAGATATTATATCTAATGTTAAAGGGAGTACAAAAGATGTAACATTACGAGATGAAATAGACTCTAAAACTGATTTTGGTAAAGTATTAGAAACTATAAATAACGATTACAATACAGGTGTAAAAGCTACTTTAAAAGATTTAGAGACGAAACGAACTAACAATGAAAAAGCTAGGGATGATAGAATTTCTAATTATGTAATGGATGGTTTGTTAAAAAATGATGAACGTGTAAATACTAGAGAAAAAGCTGAAGCATTGGCTGCTTCTATTAATGATCCTTCTGAACAACGTGCAGTCTTAAAATTTATAGATACTTTCTTTAAAAAGAAACATTCAAAAAATGCAAGCCATCCGGAGTTTTCACAACTAATTCAAGAGGGAGCTGATAAATATTATAATGTAGAAACAGATAAATTTGATGAGATGGGGTTCCGAGCTTATGCAGCCGAGAATGGTTTTAACCCTGAGACTATAAAACTAGCTGTTAATCTAGCTAACCCAAAGACAAAACGAGGTAAAAGAAGAGCAGAGTTTATGGCTCAAGAACCTATCGTACAACTAAAAAAGAATTTTGGTAAAGCAGCAGAAGGGGTTCTTAAACAATATAATTTACTTGACAAATACAATAAACTTGCAGAACGATTTGGAGATAAGAAGGTAGTTTTATCTGATCCATTAATCCAGAAAAAATTAGGACTTAAAGGTGAAGTAGGGTTAAAAATAAGAGCACTATTAGATGCTGAGGTGGCTTTTGGTTCTATATTAGAAGATTTAATTAGAAATAATCCTGATGTTCCGGTTTATTCAAAAGAACTAATTAGTGAAGCAAAAAATCAAGCTCAAGCCCTCATAGATAATTTAGTTGGAATTAAAAGAGACGATAAGAAGACATCTGTTGATGAATCAGGTAAAAGCGAAGTAAAGACTACTGGCGAAAAAATACAGGCTGGACAAAATCAACATAGTACAGAATTAACAACAATTGAACCTGTAGCTATTATAAATTCTAAAAAAGGTTTATTTTCTACTGATCCAGAAGCTAAAAAAGATTATGTACAAAAGGCTACAGATGAATTAAAGGCTTTTGATGAAAAGAAAAAAGAAATTGTAAAACTTCAAAAAGAATTTAAAGAAGCTAGTTATGCTAAAAGAGCAGCGATGATTACTAGCATTGGTGATAATCCTTTTAATTTAAGAGTACCTACAAAAATACGAGAGATTGCAGAGATTTCTAATCCTGATCCAACAGTTAGAAGACATTTAGCTACTTTAAAAATAGCAGGAGCAACTGAAATACAACAACCTATGGAACTTCAGGAGCCTTCTGCTTGGGATAAATTTGTAGATTTTTTTGATGTACTTCCAAAACAATTAAATAAAGACTTACAAGAAGCTTCTAAAGCTGCCTCTAAAGCTATACAACCCACAGCTAAAAAAGCAACTAAAGGTGTTAAAAAGGCTCTTGATGTTATTAAAGGTCCTGGTTTGGGAACTAAGAAAGCGGAAGGTGCTGAAGCTCCTAAGAAAATAGCTGTAAAACCTGATAAAGCTAAAGGTGCTAAGTCTATGACTTTAGCTCAAGCTGTCGCTGATGACGAAGGTTTTAGTCGTGAATTAATAGACGCTATTATACAGGAAGAAAGTTCTGGAATATCAGGAATAGTTAATCCTAAATCTGGAGCCAAAGGTTTAGTTCAAATACACACTAAAAAACTTGCTTTAGATATTGTGGATATTGATCCTTCTAAATTTAAAGGTAAAACTAGAGAAGAAAAAGCTCAGAATATTCTAGATAATGATGAGGATAATATTAGAGCAGGAATACTTCTATTCAAAAGTGACCAAGATAGATTTAAAAAACAAGGGGTTGATCATCCTATGAAATTTGCTATGGCTAAATACAATATGTCTAATAAAGCATTTAATACTGCCACGAATAAAGCTAAAAAAGATGGTAAAAACCCTAATATATTCTCTGACATCTTTCCTTATTTTCCGAAAGCTACTCAGAAATATGTTCAAAATATTATAGATAAAGGGGTTCTTCAGTAAATGGTAGATATAATTAAACCTGATGTTGAAAGTCTCACTAAGGATTTTTATAATTATAGTAATATAAGAAACGATTATGAAGGTTCTGAACAGCAACAACTTGATGACTATACAGAAGCCCATGAAGAATTTACAGCTCCTAAAGCTGAAGAAGAGTTAGAAAAACAAGCTGAAAATAAGTCTGATAGTATCTTACAAAATATTTTTGAGATCCCTGTTGATATTGCTGTAGGTGGTGCTAGAGGTGTAGGTGAAGTAGTTACGGCTCTTGGTGGTCCTGAAAATCCATTTAACTTAAATGATCCTGATGATACTTTTAGTGCCATAGTTCAAACTGGTGGTCAATTTGGAATACCTTATCTTGGTGCTGTAAAAGCTGTTTCATTAGGAACTAAAAGTTTAAATATATTGTCTAAATCTCCTAAATTAAAAGCTGCTACTGACTCTATGCTTGCTGGTATGCCTGTAGATGCTTTTGCTTTTGATCCTCAAGATGGTAACTTATTTAATTTTGCTATAGGTGCGTTAGGTATTTCAGGAGATTCAAGAGCTGGTGCAGCAGTTAAAGAATATCTTGCAGTTAAATCAGATGATCCAGAGGTTATAGCTAGAGCTAAAAATGCCTTAACAGGTGTTATAGGTACTGTCTTATTTGAAAGACTTATAAAATTAATTGGTGGTACTGCTAAAGCAGGAATAAGTGCTGTTAAGAATATTACTAAAGGTGATACAGGATTTATCAAAACTGATCCATCTGTAGGAGATACTGTATTTGTTGCTGGATCAAAAGAAACTCCAACTACTCCTCCTAAACTTGAAGATGCTGAAAAAGCTGTAGATGATAGAGGATTAACAAAACAACTCGCTGACAATGTAGCAGAAGATATAGTACATAATCGCATTGATCCTATGCGAGATCTACCAGAAGAAGAACTTGCTTTTGTTAGCTCTAAATTAGATTCTAAAGAAGCTGCTATCTATAACGAAGTTAATAAAGAAGTTGAAGATTTTGCTTCACATTACAATAAAGCTAGTGATGAAGAAAAGAATAAATATGTCCAAATATTTACAGATGTTATAGAAGGTAAGACTTTAGATGACATAGATTTAGACCTTCTTAATCCTTTTAATATAACTAAACTTAATTCCCCTCAAGAACGTCTTTCAGTTATTAAGCAGTTAGGCGAAATAATGAAAGATAAGCTTCCTAGAAATGCTAGTAAACAAACTAAAGAAGCAAACAGAAGGTTTCTAGATGAAGAAATTAATAGGATTACTAAGTATTGGGGAGTTGACCCTCAATCATTTGTTAGACATCTTAAAACTGTTACAAGTAGCGTAGAAGATGCTATAGCTTATATACAATCTTCTAAACTTATAACTGATATTCAAGTACAAAAAGGTCTTAAATTAGGTAGAGTTTATTTAAAAAGTAAAGACCCAAAAGATTTAGAAGCTTTCACAGAAGCAACAGTTAATTCAGTAGAAACAGCAAGAGGAGCTAGTGGTTTAAGTACAGCTTTTGGTAGAGGATTAGCTGAGTTTAAACACGTTGCTGATATGGGAGATTTAGCTAGTCAAGCTGATTTAATGAAAGCTAAAATGATGCACGATATTATTACCTCTACACCAGAATTAGGTAAAAAACGTGCTTCAGTTATGGTTAAGTTAGATGAAATTGCAGCACTTGAACGTAAAGAAAATCCAGAAAGATTTAGAAAAGAATTAGATGATGTAGAATTAGCTGAAAGAAATATTCAAAGATTACAAAAAGAACTAGACGATTTAAATGCTGGTAAAATTCCTGATCCTAAAAGAAAAAGAGTTATTACAGAAGAAGAGAAAGCTTTAAAAGAACAAATCAAAAAAGCTAAAGAAGACCTTGGAATAGCTAAAGAACGTGCTCCTAGAAAGCCTTTAACTGAAGAACAACTAGCTGATCGAAATATTAAACGATTAGAAAAGTATTTAAAGGACTTAAAAGCAGGAAAAGATAAAACCTCTAAAAGAACTAGGACTCCAAAAGAACAAGAGATAATGGATCAGATTAAAGCTTTTAAAGCTGAAAAGAAACTAAATGAAATATTTTCAGCAGAACAAATGCAGACTAGAGCTAGATATAAAAGTACTATGATGTCTGCTAAAGCTAAAACTAGAGATGTCTTATCTGAAATATATATTAACGGTCTTTTATCTAGTATTAAAACTAGTGTAATTAATATGGCTGGTAATACTTCTGCTATTATGTCTAGTATTATTGAGCGTTGGTATGCAGGACTTACTAATGTATCTAAAGATGGTGTAACTATAGGTGAAGCTGCACAATTAACATGGTCTTATGTGGCTTCTCTGCCTGATTTCTTTAGACAGTTTCATTATTCTTTAAAACATGGTCCTAGTGATGGTGCAGTTAAACTAGATATGATTAAGCCACATGATAGAGCTATCACTCCTGAATTATTTAATGCTCAAGGTAATTTTGCAAAAGCTATAGATTACTTTGGTAAAGTTGTAAATATTCCAGGTAGAGCCCTATTATCTGCTGACGAATCTTTTAAAATGTTAAGTTATAGGGCTGAACTTGATGCTTTGGCTTATAGAAAAGCTAAATCAAAAGTAGGAGCTATTGGTGATAAACGTATATTAGCTGAAACTGTAGCTGACATTAAAAATAATATATTAGATCATCCTGATTTAATGGAACAAGCCAAAAGTTTTTCTGAGATTAATACGTTCACTAATAGATTACCAGAAGTTGATCGAATTGATTTTAATACAGGAGATATTACCCAAGTAGGAGGAATGTCTAGGACATTTAAAAAACTCATTGATAGAGACCCTACAGGGTTAATGAGAGTATTTATACCTTTCTTTCAAACTCCAGTTAATCTGCTATCTCATGCAGGACAACGTACTCCTTTAATCAGGAGAATGAGTGATTCTTTAATGGCAGATTTGAAGTCTCAGAATCCTGCAATTAGACAACTTGCAGAAGCTAAGATAGCTACCGGTAATATGATATGGGCTACAGCTATTGGTTTGGCTATGACAGGAACCTTTACTGGTGCTCCCCCTGCTGATATTGATCTTAAAAGAAGAAAAGAAGACGCTATGGGTGGGCCGTTTTGGTACTCATGGATGACCGATAAAGGTTGGGTTAATTATAATAGACTTGATCCTCTAGGTATTGTTATGAGTGGTGCTACTGTTATGGCAGATCTCGCTAAATCTCTAATAAATCTAACACAACATGGTGCTAAATCAGGGTATGATCAAGAACTATTTGATGCTTATCAAGCTACTTTTGCTAATGCAGCTGTTGGTATAACTAGAATGGTAACAGATCGTCATTACTTACAGGGTTTTGGTAATATGATTGATGTAGTTACAGGCGATCAAAGGGGAATGAGTAGAGGTTTTACTCAATTAGCTACAGCTCTTGATCCTACTGCAAGTTTTTATTCTAGTTTTAGACGTGGTCTTCATAGAGGATTTAATCCAGTTAGAGAAACTAAAATTAAACAAGAAGATCTAGAAGCTAGTGATCCTATTACAGCAGGATACCAAGCTATTGTTCAGGAATTAGATAAGATATTTGCTAATTCTTTATCCTTAATTCCTGGTATAGGTAAAGAAAGACCAGCCTCTATTAATTTAGTTGGAGAAAAACGCTTTTTTCCAGGCACTTCTTATAGTGATGATCTACATATTGAACCTTTAGAAGTTATGTCCAACGTATTTAATAGTATGTTTAATCCACTTGCAGGAGGAACAAGATCAAAGAGTGCTGTAATGAATAAATTAGCTTATTTAGACTCAACAATACAAGGTCCTGAACTTGTTTCAACTATAAGTGGAGTTAAGTTATCACAAGAAGAACACCAGTATTTTGCTCAAACATGGGCTGGATTAAATCAAAAATTAGAAAAAAGAGTTGCTTCTAAAGCTTTTAATAGTATGCCTGAAGGAGCACAATTAGAAGAACTTGAAATGAATATACAACTTAATAAAGAAATAGCGCAAATTCAAACGGAAAATAAATTTTCTAGAATTAAGGATGCTGCGTTAAATAACCAAATAGATGATTTATTAAATATGTCTACTGAAACGATTCCTAAAGCTGGAGTTTCTAATGATCTTTTTAACTTAGGACAACAATAAATGGCTAATTCAAAAGTAACATATACAGCTGATGGTACTACACAATCTTTTGCTGTAACTTTTCCATACATCAGTAGGTCTCATGTAAGTGTTACTGTGGGAGGAGCTACGGCTACGTTTACATGGAATAATGATAACCTTATTACTATTACAACTCCTACAGTAAGTAGCGATGATAAAGTAGTAATATCTAGAAGTACCTCTATTAATACTAGATTAACTGACTATGTAGACGGTAGTAATCTTACTGAAACTGATCTTGACTTAGATAGTAAACAAGCGTTTTACATGGCCCAGGAAGCTTTAGATGAACGCGATAGTCACTTAGCATTAGACGTATCAGGAGCTGATAGTTGGGATGCGTTATCTAAAAAGATTACTGATCTTACTACTCCTACTAATGCTAATGATGCTTCTAATAAATCTTATGTAGACGCACAGATAGACACAAGTACAACCAATGCTGACAACGCTGCTGCTTCAGCTACGGCTGCTGCCACAAGTGCTACCAATGCTGCTGCTAGTGAAACTAATACAGCTAATATTACTGGTGCTATAGCTTGGAAATACACTTTTGATAGTAGTACAACTATGGGTGATCCTGCTGCTGGTAATGTAAGATTAGATCATGCAACACTAGGATCAGTAACCAATATAGCGTTTGATGCACAGACGGCTGAGAGTAATGATATATCCGATTTAATTGCT
>TARA_R100000808_G_scaffold10092_1_pt1 | contig 16565 bp, 19 predicted proteins | sample TARA_R100000808 | Tara Oceans TARA_R100000808 (sample SAMEA2622852) | marine metagenome | biome: marine biome (ENVO:00000447); feature: marine epipelagic mixed layer (ENVO:xxxxxxxxx); material: "saline water (ENVO:00002010), including plankton (ENVO:xxxxxxxx)" | depth 140 m | reverse complement strand
CACCTGTTTGGAACAAACACCACAACGGGATTCTTTATGGACGAGGGTTCCGGGCTCTTTGGCTTTGGAACCACCGCTCCCAGTACAACAGTGGTTGTTGAAGGCGCTGTTTCTCTTAAGGAGAGGTCTGCTGCGGAGAATAAGTTCACAGACTCAACCTGTGATTACAACAACGATCCCACGATTACGATGGACTCCACCGCAAACCTGCGGGTGGGATTGGCTGTCTCGGGCACAGGTATTCCAGCTGGTGCCACCGTCGCATCCATTACGAACTCGACCACCTTTGAGTTGAGTGCCTCTACTACGGGTGGCGCGGTTACAAACGGAACACTTACGTTCACCCCCAAAGCAGCGTATGGCCAGCTTTGGGTAAAGACCGCCACTCCAAACCAACTCTATTTCACGACCGACGCTGGGGATGATATTCAGCTTACGTCAGGAACATCTGCTGCTGGCGGCGGTGGCTCTAACGATGACCTCGATCTTGTCCTCCACATGCAAGTTTTCTCATAGGATTTCACGATGGCGACTATTAGTAAGGTACTCCTTAGCGGGTCTACGCAGGGAAAAGGCATCAAGCTGACGGATACAAGCACGTCTGGAAATACAGATGCTGGGTATCTTATCCATACCGCTGTGTCCGGTACGACTGATATTGATGAGGTCTGGATATACGCATCTAATACCCACACTGGGGCCGTAACTCTCACTCTAGAATGGGGTGGTGTTACCTCGCCCGACGACCACATCAAAGCGGTTATCAACCCCAACGAGACAGTTCTTGTAGCTCCAGGGCTTCCTCTCCAGAACGGCTTGCTTATCAAAGCTTTCGCATCTGTGGCTGATAAGCTCATACTCTTTGGATATGTCAACCGGATGGATATCTAATGGGCCGTAGACAAATCAATCCTGGGCCAATCAAGACCGGCCCAACAGCACAAAACAGCCGTGACTATGTTCCTGGTATTAGTGATTGGATCTGCGTGAACCCGGTCCCCAACGGTGTGATGCCGGTAAACGTAAGCACGATTAGCGACGACTTAGCCAACGCTGTCGAGGGAGTTTGGTACTACTACGATCCGCACACTGTCGCTGATATTAGTGGGCATTCAAGTAACTGGGTCAGTGTTGGACCTAATGGGGTCGAGTTCTACGTAGACTTAGACAAGTCAAGCAGCATGAGAGCGGAGGAGAATCATGCGCTCTCGTGCCGTATTGCAACAATGTTTATGAAGCCAGACGGGACCGGCCAGTTCACTGCTGATGAAATACAGGGCATTGACTTCAGAATCGAAGCTGGAGAAAACATACCCCACGCAGATAACGAGCAGTTTGGAATCGGAATCGGTTTGGCAAAGGCTGAGATTTGCAGTACAGACAGCACCAACTCGAATGCTGAGAGAAAGTTCGGATTGTGTGCTTGCTACGGGGACACAGCCGTTGCTGGTGGTGCTGTCGGAAACGAACTTGGCTACCAAATGTATACTGCCTCTAATAATCAGGGAGACAATGGTGGGCCTCATACAGCGGTAACAGCCAGCTTTGAGTTCAGTCGAAAAGACGATGATGAGGTGGGCAGCGGATACGCGACCGGACACGGGATTGATTCGGATGGGGAATACAACACGGTCAAGAAGAACATGAACAACACCCTATTTTGGGGTATTAACGACAAGATCTATCTTTGGATTCAGCCTTGGTCTTACAAGACCGTTTCAGCTACAGGGTCTGCCAACATCAAAAGAACCGGCGCGTTCAAACTCTGGTATAGGCTCCGCTATAGCTTGCATGGCCGCACACCTGATTGGATTGAAGGTCGTGTGAATAACCACTCTGGTGTCGTTTCGGATAGGTACTAATGTCAGTAATCACCCAAAGCGATGTACTCAAAGCAGCCGTATGGCTTGCTCCGATTATCTTCACAGCCGGTGGGTTGTTGTGGCAGTCGGGAGAGGTACGCGCCGAGTTGGTGACCCTCACCGCTGACTTCGATGACCATGAAAGATTGGAAGCTCATCCCGTCAGTGCTGTGCAGTTGGAAGAACACAATGCTGTACTTGAAGAACTCATGGTAGAACAGAGAGCAATGCGAGAAGAACAGACCGAACAGGCTGTGAACATCGCTGCTATCTGTCAGGCCACCGGAGCGAGGTGTAAGTAATGGAATACCAGTTTGTTATCGAGAAGCCTGGGAGAGGAGCGTGGCTCTACCAGTTCCTATCCAATAATCTAGACACCTTTGATACAGCTTCTTTCGACTTGAAGTCAGTATCTCGTGATGGGGATAAGGTTATTCTTGATGTTGAGATTGATATTGATCGTCTTGTATCTAGACTGGCTCAAGGAATTTTCCTTGGGAATCTGTATTTTCGGGAGGAAGGCTTCATAGTAAAGGCAGTAAGAACTATTAAACGAGCCCGTTCGCGTGGGAAGTTTAAGTCTGATGATCCTAAGACACCTGAGAATGAAGCCTGGGAGGGGGGGAAGGCACCGCCAAAGAAGAAAAAAGCAGCTCCCCGCAAACGAAAAGTGGTAGCTAAGAAGGCACCTGCCAAGAAGAAATAGCCGGGGGGACAGTGGAATCGCAATTTTTCGCCCAGCTTGTAGACCTGGGAATCACAGGACTGTTTATTGGTTACCTTCTCTGGAAGGACAAAGCCCAAACAAAAGCTCTTGCTGACTTTGTAGACCGGCTTCTTGAGACGCTGGCCAGCATAGAAAAAGAAAGAGAGGAAGGCTACGATAAGATCCGTGATCGATACGATGAGGTTATCGCCAAGTACGATGCAGAGCGCGATAAACTTCTCATGGATATCGCACGCAAACTGGATGGGTAATGATGCTGCTTAAAAGCTGGCCTGTTCCCTCACGAGGGGATGCTGTCCGTTCTGTCCAGCGAGCGCTGAACCGGTTGGGCTTCGGCCCGTTGGATGAGGATGGGATCTTTGGACGTGCTACTGACAATGCAGTGCGCCTGTTTCAGAAAGCAGAGAAGCTAGACATCGATGGGATCGTAGGCCCCAAGACACTTGCCATTCTTCAGAAGCCACTAACACCAGAAGATGAACCTACTGTCCTAAAAGCCCTCCGCAAGTTGGGTTACTCAGTTCATGAGAATGGGCAGTGCAATATTATTGGTGTTCGTAGCTCCAATGCTAAGGCGAATAGTTTTGATGATGAGATCCATCTGATCTGGAAAGAGGATGGGTGGCAACACAAGACTTATCCATGCACCTGTGATCCAGGCATGTACTGGTTGGAGAACCCAAGTAAAGTCGAAGGGACCGCTATCCTAATCCCTGGGCAGTATGTCGATACCTATAAGTTTGATCTACATGCAGGGAGATATGAGACTCTGTGCCAACGTGGTGGGACTGTAAAGGTTTGGCGTGACAACAATAGAGACTCAACACTTGACCATAATGGCGAGGAAGATGAGGGCTGGTTTGGGATTAATATCCACCACGCGGGCACGGACTCTACCAATGTAGAGAAGTGGAGTGCTGGTTGTCAGGTGTTTAAACGCTTGGAAGATTGGGAAGAAGCAGTACAGATCTGGAAAGCTACAGGATCAGAGTGGTTTACCTATACGCTGATTAATGATAAAGATTTGGATTCCTAGGAGGAAAGCATGGATATCAAAGCACTCATGCAGAAGTATGGTGTGACCGTTGGCGTTGCCGGTGGTTGCCTTGTAGTTGGATCTCAGTTCGGATCCTGTACCGTGGACCCCATACCACCAGCACCAAAAGCAGAAACGGCCCCTGCCGAAGCAGAGGCCGAAAAACCAGAAGAGGCTGAAGAGACTGAAGAGACTGAAGAGTCAGTCGTCGTCGCACCCGCAAGCGGGGAGGGGAGCGAATAGCTTTCCACCTGATTGAATCAGGTGATACAGAAACCCACACAGGCGATCCACATCGTCGTGTGGGTCTTCTGTTTTTGGAGTCGTAGCTAGTACTCGACCTAAGGACACAACTTGAAGAGCATCTCCAGTGTCTATGACTTCGGAGCCCTCCAGAAAATCCTCTATCTCACGTACAAGACTTATTGTGTAGTGGAGCTTAAGCTTCTCTAGTCGTTCTGTATCTTCCATGATTATCCCATTGGGTTTAGTGTTTCTTGTTTAGCTATCTCTTCATCAACTTCTAGGAATACAGGGATGGGATCCTCCTGAAACTCAAGATCAGGACCGATCTGCACATACTCCCACTTAGCCCTCTGCTTGCCCTTGGGGCGTTGCGTCGACATAATCACCACCTGGGCAGGACAGTCATCAAGCGCTGCGAGAGTGCGGTAGAGCGTCTTGGGATCCCACATCCGGTCATCCAGAATGACGACAGATGGGACGCCAGGACGGGTCAAAGCCGCTGCCATGGCTCCGAGCACCCTTGCCTCTGTGCTGCCTGACAGGGCAATATGGAGCCCATTGGAGCGCTTCAGCGCAGGCTGGAAAATACCAGATGTGTTGATTGTAAACTCATCACCATCTGGGAGATAGTCGTTTACCCGATTGATGTAGCCACGTAGGTAAGGAGCAACCAGATTTTTCATGGCTGCTTCGAGAGACTTCTCAAGCAAGTCAAACTCTTCTGACAGATCATCAGAAGAGATCTTCTGTTGTCGAGTCTCAGAGGCTACCTTGTAGAGAGATTGTGTTGCTAGCATCTCGGTAAGTTTATCAGCAATCTTTGCAGAGCCAAACTTCTCAATCCCGATTAGCTCTTCTTTATCTCCCAAGGCCTGAACCTCAGTAGCCAGTAGTCCTCGCAAGTCTGCCTTCTCTTTATACATGCGTTTGAACTCTTCATATTTCAAAGCCCGGAATAGGGATTTCCAAGTCTCGTAGATGTCTTCGCTAGGTACATCCTGAGCACCTTGAAGCTCTCTAGTCACGTCAGTCAAAGCTTTAGACTTTGCCCGGTACTCCCGCTTGAGCTTCCCAGCTTTGTCCAACATCTCGACTACTTGGTCAGGAGTCAAAGAACCATCATGCGCAGAAGGAAGCGCAGCATTGAAAGCTTCCTCACTTGGCATCCGATTGGATTTAGGGAAGGCATCCCTCAACTCTTTTTTATCTAAAGCCTCGGCCAGGTTTCGAAAGAAAAATTTATATGCTGTGAGCGGCGACCCCATGAGCGCCTCTTTTAGCTCTGATACGGGGGCAACATAGCCACTGTAGCCCGTTCTCTTAGCCCGCTTACCTGGGCTGACTTCCCATCGGGCAGTGGAACCATCCGATAGTTCGACCTCAGCAAAGACCACTTCCTCATTCTCAGGGCATAGAGCGGAAAGCTGAGCACCAGTCTTCACTGTCTTAGGTCGCATGAACAGACCACTGACACTACCGGTAAGTGCAAGCTGCAGGGCTTCAGCTACCGTGCTCTTGCCACACTCATTCGGACCAATCAGCAGAGTCTTACCTCCGATCTGTGTTGTTCTAGGCTGCCCATCAGGACTCTTTATATTTGTAATGACTCTTACGATCTTCATCATGTCTCCAACCAGTTAGTGCCGATCTCCGCTTCGGCTGTGTAATCAAGCTTATGGTTTGTCTTTCGACGGCGGTTCATTGCAGACTGGAGAATCTTTACAGCCTCCTCTGCATCATCCTCATGCACCTCAAAAAGAAGAGAGTCATGACATTGGTTTACCAAGCCAGTCTTCTTGTTAAAGTTGAAAGGGAGGGCACCCCTGGTCGGCTCCAACATCGTGCCATCGATAGAATTAGTTGACCAACCAGGGATACCCAGAACTAGTTCCAACATGGACTCGTGCACAATAGATGCACCACCAGATTGGATGGGATGATTTACAAGCTCATTCAGCTTTTCTTCATCCTTGAAGTCACGGCGTCGGTGCCACAAAGAATCATCGATGTAGCCCTGACGACGGTACAGTTGTTGAATCTTTCGCCACCACTTGGGGATCTCAGGGACTGCACGCTTCAGCCCATTGACCACATCACGTACATCTCGGTGGGAAAGGTGTGCGTAGATTAGTGCGCCATCGTCATCCTCTACACTCACCACCTGCTGATGGATGGTGGGGATACTCGCAGCGTACTGCCATGCATAGAAGACGTTCTTGGTAATACCGCGAGTAGTCTTGAAGACACCCTTGCCCTTATCAGCCCTGTTCTCAGGAGCACCATCGAGTTCCCAGATGCTCTTACCATAGACAATCTCCATGTTCTCATTGTGAGGGTCGAGCTTGTCGTTAATGATTTTTAGGAGCCTCTCAGCATTAGCCTCCTCTGCCAACAAACGTAGCTCAAGCTGATCCATGTCAGCCCCAACGAACAAATGCCCCTCTTCAGGTATAAAGATGTCCCGCAGAAATGCTGGAATATTCTGCGCATTGGGCTCACTTGAAGAATATCTACCCGTGGCTGGCAATCTGTTGTAGGCTGGGTGAATCCGCCCATCGCTCATGATCAGCCTTTCCTTCATGGGCTTGATGTAGGTTCCAAGCAACTTGCTATACCTGCGAACCATCCGAACAGCCTGAACAAGCTCGCGCTGTTCCTCCTCCAGATTGTGGTGGGTGATCATTGCCCGGAGAGTCTCATCATCCGTACTTGGGTCACCTGTCTTCTCGTTGTACTTCTCTGGAGTTAGCTTCCAGTTAGAGTAGAGAAGACTCCGCAGTTGGAGAGTAGAGTTAGCGTTGAACTCAGGACTGACAACCTGTGCACAGATCTTCTTGTTTTCTTCTAGCTTCCTCAAGAATTCAGACTCATGAAAAAAGAGTCGATCCTTGTCTACACGCATACCAAGGGTCTGCATGCCTACACCAACAGACTGTAGCTCATGCTCTCTCTGTAGAAGATGCCACTGACTTCTACCCCGAACCACACGGGCAAGGGGTGCGGCTACCCTAGCGGTCGCGCAAGCATCCTTGGCGCAGTAGGTCCAAAGCTCTCTGTCATCCCGAGCATTTAGTGCAGTATGGTTTGCCTTCCATGCTTCTACAAAGTCTGTATAGACAGACGTGACGAAGCCCAGGTTGTGGGGCATTTCATTATCAGCCAACAGGTGTAGTAATAGAGTGTCGGCTGAGAGTTTGGGGGTGATGCCAATGGAGTTTTCAATGACAAGCCTGTCATATTGTCCAGCATTGTGCCCAATGATGGGGGGCTTACCCTCTTCTAGGAACCTAGCTAGCTCATCCCGAATCTTAATCTCTGTCTGTGGATCGAAGAACGAGGACTTGCCATCAATAGATAAGAACGGAATGACGATGCTACGGGTCAGGTTGGAGAGAGCTACACACCTGAGATTAGCGCTGATTGGATTACGAGAGTCAGTCTCAACGTCATAGGCAATCGGGTCACCAACTTCCTGGAAGTTTTTTAGGGCCGCTTTTAGAGCTGAGATTGACAAGATAAAATCTATCTCTGGATCCTTCCATGTTAGCTCGCCCTTGAAGAAGCGAAAGGCCCTAGCTATGTCGCCTTGAAAGACGCTCCTCCACTTAGGAGAGCGCAGCACAAATGCTGGGTGGACTGTGTAGGCTACCTTGACCTTTCCCCATGGCTTCTCGATTACCTCACACGCCCCGCGTGTGCCCATGATGGATGTATAGGAACCCCGGATAGCAGTAGCAGCCGTCGAGCCCAGGCATATTATCTGAGTGAAGCCTTCAATCTCATCATCAACACGCGGCTTACAGCACTCGTGTGGAGTGGGGTGCTCTGGCTTACCCTCTTTTCTCCTTTTTTTATTTGTCCTAGAGAGTCTCGTCATGAATGAATCGAGTCTGTTCTGCGGAGGTCGGCAGGCCAGCACGTTATTTATCTGGCATTCATCTCGCTTGACACCGCAGTAATCTAAGGCTGCCTGAAGCTCCTGACCTGATGGCCCAACGAAGGGTCTACCCTCTGCAACCTCATGACCACCAGGAGCCTCACCAATAATAAGGATCCGATCTTCAGGGTGGTGTTCTGTAAGGACAGGAGCAAACTCCTCCTTACTCTTCCAAAGAGCCCCAAGGGGGCAGATGTCACATTTCGCTTTCATTTACTATAGGTGCCAAAGAGAGAAAGTTTGCGAAGAAAACTGAAAAAAGTCTTGAGGTCCAGTCAGGGAGAATTACGCCACTCCCTGACTGGAACCAGTGAAAACAAAACCACTGGTATGACAACCCAAAAACATCCTCAAGATCCGCCTCCACCTGCCCATTCGCACATTACAATTTTGTCCATCCCTTTCGGGCCACAACGCCCCCTGCCGACAAACAAAAATAGCAGGAGTTGGACACAAAGACATGGCATCTGCCTCTGCGGAGTAATACCGGGGGAGGAATTGACTTCTGCTGTACCACTCCCCTACGGTCTGCATGTGCTTAGCAGTATGTAACAATAGGTACAGCATAGTAAAAAGGGGCAGACTATGACACCGGTCTGCCAGCGGCGGGCTCAAGGCCCTATGAAAGAAGGTACTCAAACTCGTCGCCCGAGTCATTGTCTTTCGCCTTGCCATTCACGGGTGCGGAGTCTTCAGAAGAAGACAGTGCAGTGTTCATGGCTTCGAACCGGCTCTGTGGGTAGAAGGTGTACTTGGCATAGGAGCCCGTTACAGCCTTGCCCTTCTCATCTACTTGGGGTGGGGTGTAGCTGAAGTACACAGTCCGACCATAAAGCTTGTGGAAGGGAACATCTTCCGTACCCATAAGCTTAGCTTCTGGAACACCAGCCGAGATAAGGAAAGACTTCAGGTATCGCTTAGCAGTGGGACTATCCAAGTCATACCGCTCACGATGGCGGAGCCCATCCGTGTTCATGTAGGCATAGAGAACTCCATTCAACTCTTTGCACTCGGGATCTTTATCATCCGGGAAGTGCTGAAAGTCTACGATTGAGCCTGTATGCATACCTGCTGGAAGTACTGCGATTCCGCCAGTAGCAGCGGAGACTCCGGTGAAATCAATCTTGATGTTTAGGGGATTCATTTTAGTTTTAGTTCTCCTGTGGCTGGGGTTACCAACCACTGTTTGATTCGATGAACAACTCATCGATCATGTTTTCCCTGGACTCCGTAAGCACTGCCCTATGCAACGCATCCTGCAGAGCCCATCGAACATGGGGTACGGAATGCTTCTTACGGAGAACAAGAGAAGCTTTTTGTAGAACCTCTCTCCAGTTTTCAATCCCACTATCTAGGATTGCCTTGGAGAGTCCTTCTACTGTAGTAGTTTGCCACGCCAAATCTTTGGGGCGGGGAATGTCATAGCCAGCAAGACGCATGGCTTCTGCTAGATTCATTGGAGCATTGCTAGGAAAGACAGACAGTCTATCGCCAGCAATGTATTGAGCATCGGAGACTGTACGGAGTACAAAGCTCCAGGGCTTAGCAGTCTCCTCATAAACAACACGGGCTACAACATCTGAGAACGCACTGAACTGCTCTGGTAACTGACCCGGCAGGGCAGGACCGCCACGTACAAACTTACCAGATGAAGTCTTAGGTGGAGCTTCATGGCAGTTGAAGATTACGTGGGTTCCTTTTTCTGTCGCCGCACGAGCCGCATCTCTCATCTTTAAAACCTGATGCCTAAGGGCACGCCACATCTCACCGAAAGAGTGTGACTGTTCAAGCTGTGCAATGGTCTGCTCTACGAGAATAGAGAAGTCATCCATTACTATAGTGGGATGCTTACCAGCCTCTGCCTCTACAATCTTTGCAGCAGCTTCTACGTTATGTGCCGAGGCTACCTTCAGATCCTCTAGACCTAGGAAGTTCTTTAGTGGGAGAAGACCACCGGGCTGAGCAATAAACAAACCAGTAGCTCCTACTGCACCTGTGCAAGTACTCTTACCAGTCTTGGCAGGTCCGTAGACTGTAACGAATACCCCGTTCATGACCGCACCTCGAACAGTTCAAGCTGTCCTAGAGCTTCCTCATCACAAGGTACAGATGGGTGCAGTAGATCTATGATCTCAAAGGGAGCAAGCCGGTAGCCGTTAGCCCAGTCTTCAGGATCTTCTACAATCACATCTCCGATTCTTTCCAGGCTATTCTCTGCCCACTTGAATACAGCCTTATTCTCAAGCAGTGCCATCTTGAGAATGGCAGCGGTGGCCTTACCACATGTATCGCCCGTTGCGATGAAGAGATCATAGACAGGCTTTCCTGTCATGAAGTCCTTTCGGGTTACGATGCCTGTCTGCCATGCATCCCAATCCCCGTGAGCATTCTTCTCGAAGTCCTCACGACCTGAAACAACACGGATATGGTCGGAGGTATCAGCACCCTGCTTACTTGCAATGAAGTCACGGATGTCGATGCAAGCATCCCAGATGTCATCGTAAGGCATCGAGGATGGGTGGGCAAAAAAGGCTCTTGTACTAATCACTTCTTTTTCCTTCTGTATTTGAGTTTTCTTCTTCGGTTAGTTTTCTGGTCAACAACTCTGATGTTGTCTTTGGAATCCGACCCGCCCTTAGAGATGGGTACTTTGTGGTCGACTTCTTTTCCTTGGGGTGGGTCTAGTTCTCGGTGGAGTTTATTCCTACGAGCCCTCTCCCTCTTGGCCTTCCGGTCTGAATGGTCCCTGTCGTACTCTTTCCTGTAGTTCCGGTCCTCTGGTTTCTGCGGCATTGTTTTGTTCCTCCAATGAACGTGCATAGTCTGCAAGTGTAGGTATATCCATGGGTCTTGAACCACGATCATACTTCTTTAGAGGTATACCCTTGCGACGATATTGAGCAGCCCTACTAGCAACTGCTGTCTTCTTCATGCTCAGACGCTGTGCTGCTTCAGCGGTGCAGCTAGAGGTTTGCCATACTTGGATAAACTTCTTGGGATCGATACGCTTGGTCATTGGGATTCTCCCCATTGGCAGGTTTCAAAGGCTGGACATGGACCGTACTTCCCATAGCAAATCTGTTCGCTAAAGACAGGTGGGTAGTCCAGTGGTTTTTCCAGATGTGCATACTTCTGGATTCTTTCTTCAGTCTGCTTGAGACTGTGAATGAAATGAGAGAGGGCAGAAGGAGCAGGTTCAATAGGACACCGATGGTATCCATAGGGCTCGCTCATCTTCACCCTGTTGATGATTACTCCCCGGAACCGTCCAGGGTATGCAACTCTACCGAGGCACTGATAGCCCAGGAACTGCCCATTAAGAATATGCTGGCGAAGACTCTTGGAATCAATACGCGAACAAGTTTTGTGGTCAACAATCCAGACTCCTCCGCCGACATCCTCAATGATTAGATCAGCACGCTGTGTATATAGAAAGGTTCCCTCTCCATTAAGGTTAGGGATGTGGGCTCTTAGCTCTCGCTCAACTTCCAGGATCTTCCAGTCACAGGAGGAGTCGTAGCGCATTGTGTAGTCTTTGATTACCCTCTGCACAGGCTCAATCTGATCCTTCCAAAGCTGTGCTTCAGCACCTGTAGTTTCGGCCCACTCTGTCATACCAAGACGCTTCACGGCATCTAGTTGGTGCAGGTAACCAGGGGCATGGTTGTTATTTTGTCTATGCAGGTAGTAGTGAGCTAGACCCACATGAAAAAGACTGCCTCTCACCAGGGGCATGGTCAGGGGGAAGTTCATATCAGCCTTGTGATTGAAAGCCCACCAGCGCATGCAGCGGTTCGCCTGCTCAAACTGGTGCCACCCGCGCTCAGAGGGGCCAGCATCTAGCAGCTTGTCCGGTTCCATATCAACTCCATATTAGCCTTGGTGATGGGGAGGATTTTCCCCGCTCTCTCTACTGTTATAGCAAGGGGGTAGAGTGGTGTCAAGCACTATTTGACCCCAGCCCCGATATTCTTTCGAGCAGGTCGCCCTGCGTTTGACTCATGCTCTCCTCTAAATCTACGAGCGTAGCATCGTCCTCAATAGTAGACACAGCAGGTAGTTTATCGAGAAGAATGTCTGCTACATGCTCGTCCACAGTCCCTCTAGATATAATGTAGGAGACTAGAACAGGACGTTTCTGCCCTGTACGAGAGAAGCGTCCTTCCCACTGTCGAATGGAGCGGGGGGTCCAGGGTAGCATAACAAACAATGCAAGATCAGTGTCCTGGAGGTTGACACTTTCCCCCCACGCATCTCCTGTACCAACAAGAACACAGGGGTCAGTAGATTCCATGTATTCTATACGAATCTTGTCACGCTCAGATGTAGATGTACCACCATGGGCACACCACACAGCTACATCAACTGCGTTCTGGATTTCTTTTCCTAGCCGATCACAGTCAGAGCGGCGGCCAGTAAAAACAACCACCTTCTGTCCAAACCCAACAGCTTCCTTCACTCTGCCAATGACATACTTTCTCTTGCGGGATGCAGCCTCAAACAGCATCGTCTCAAAGATGCTGGATTTGTCTCCAGACTTGTTAGCATTCTGGATGTCTCTCTTGAAAGCTGATGGAGAGTTCTGCTCATCTCTATCCAAATATACAAACTGTCTACGCTTAGGGGGCAGATTTGCAAGGATGGCTTTCTGGTCTGTCTTGTACCTCACCCACTCAAGGCGAGAGACAAGCTCATCTTCGTTGGATATCCCATCATACTTCCAGCCATAAAGATCTTTGAAGCCAGCGCAGTAGCGCTCCCCAAACTTATGGAACGTACCCCACTGCCAAGGCTCAACTAGATCAAGCTGTGCCCACAGATCTTTTGGTCTGTTTGGTATGGGTGTAGCAGTCAGCCCAAACCTGCGCTCTGCTACCTTGGATATCTCAGCCGCGCACGACGCCGTGTTTCCCAGTCGATCAAACCTTGTCTTCCCGTTCGGGAGTAGTACAGGTTTGACTCGCTTCGGGTTCTTCGCCCAATGAATCTCATCATAAACAACGGAATGTGGTCGTAGTTTGAGTAGTGCATCTTCCCACGCAATCAGTGTTTCCCAAGCCACGATGTAGATACACCGTGGGTCGTGTTGAATCTTTTCTATGTCTTTGATGCCGCTCAGGACTTTAGGCTGGAAGCGAGTAAACTTTCGGATTTCCTCGCGCCAAGTTCCACGGGCAGCAGCCTTAGTTATAACCAGCTTTGGTTTCTTGACAGCAGCAGCCAACCAAAGAAGTCCACAAAGAGTCTTGCCCGAGCCTGGGGGTGACCATGCATGGTAGCCAGGACGGACGATAGCGCGACTAACGATCTCCATCTGGTGTGGCATGACCACATCTCTCACCCAGGGCAGGAATGCTGAAGACTCCAAGATTTTTTCAACACGGGCTGTATCAGATTTGACACAGCCTATTTTAGAAAAAAGATCTAGACCCAAAAAGTCCAGTGAATTCAATGGGATACGGCACCCAAAGTTATGCTTGTTTTTCCACATTCCTGGGATTTCTTCAGCACCAGCAGGCACCATGGGATGCCGCACGAATAGCGGATAGAGCATGAGTACCCCCTAAGCTTGTGGCGCGATGTTGATTAGCTGGCCTTTTTTAGGCTCACCCTTCGGAATTGGGATGCCTACATAAACATCAAGCTTCTTGCCGCTGATGCGTGCAGTGCGAATGGCTACCCCATCCACGTCACGAACAGCGAGACGAAGAATGGTTTCACTGCGTAGGTCTACTCTACCTTTACGTTGGCACCACTCACGGTAGGCACCATACAAAGTCTCACAGGGCACAGCTCTAGCTGCCGCTGAGTCAGAGATCTTAAAGTAGGCAGGAGGGGGCGGGTAGTCTGCCAGAATAGAGGTGACTCCACTCTGTAGTACATCGAACACGAAAGCATCCACACTACTCATGCTTGCGTTTTGTAGTTCAGACTTAATCGAAGAGTTGTAGGGTCTAGAGATTAGATCCCAATCAACAGTCATGTTCTTTAGTTCGTCTGCGAACGCCTGAACCTCAGCATAAAAAGTCGGTGCAAACTTAGAGGTCTTTGGATCAAAGCATTCTTTAAGCATGTTCCGATAAGTCTTGGATGCTTTCTCTGGTGCCAAGATAGTAAACCGTCTGTCGTCTGCCTCTACAAGGAAGGGACGACGATGGTTACTAGTCATCCACCATGTCATTCGATTGACCACAGTAGTACGGGCAGCGTAGGGCGCGGAGCAGTGGATGCGGTCGTCAGTAACAGAAGCTTTAATCTCAGAGATTACATCTACTGCATTCTTCTCGATGCCTACCTCATCTGCTAGCACCAATAGGCTGGTGACATAGTGTGAGTTGAAGTTGTCCCGCAGTGCTCTGTTGCTAACTACTACAGCATTACCCTTACCGATAATCTCTGCGAGTAGTCTTCCATACAAACTCTTACCGATACCCTGTTGAGGTGACAGCACAAGCACAGCTACCATAGACCGGCGCTCTGGATTCTGGATCAAAGATGCTGACCAATGGAGCAGCCACTTCTTTGCGTTGGAATCTCCAGCACACAGCAGGTCAAGAATCTTTTCTATCCGAGCCCACGGGCCAGCTACTGGTAACAGGTCAGGCCACCCATAGAGATTCAGCATTGGAATCTCATTTCTATTTACAATGGGATCCTTGGAGGGCTGGCAATCAAACCCGTATACCTGCCTTGATATGATGTGGTCAATCAGTGCAGAAGCGTGGTGTTTGTTGCACCCCTTCGGTAGCAATCCAATGAGGTGATCCTGTAGGGTTTCCTTTCGCATGGGTAGAGAGATCTGCCATGCTCCGTCAGCATGTCGGTAGAAGACACCCTGCAGTGCGTTGTATGCCAGTCGTACCTCGGCATACTCAAGGATTGTTTGGGGTACTTCACCTAGTCTTGCCTCTCTATCTTCAACGCTACGAGAAGAGAATCCACCTGACTTGCCTTGGGATAGCCAGAACTGATTTCCCTCATGGTCGTGGCGCTCACTAGTACATTGTAAAAAACATCTACCATCTTTGGTGACCCGAACGAAAGCGCTACCCGGAGATGCATCCTTCTGGAATGGGCAAGCACACTTGTACTTACCAGCACCACGGGCAAGCACATCGGATACCGGAGTAGCACCACCTGAGTCCAGGACTACAGTTAGATCAAGCTTAAGCTCTGGCTTGTTAGAGCTACTCTTCTTTGCTGCACCAGCAGTAGTAGGAGCTTGACTAATCTTATCCGAGTTCAACAGTCGGCCATCCCATTTGGTGTAGCAGGTGTACTCTTCGCCATCACAATGAGCGGGCAAAGCATAATGCCTGGAGATGTTCCGCGCTTGTCTATCGACACCTGCATCATAACCTACAAGCCTCAATCCATTCTCCCATGCAGCCGAATATTCCTTGGGCAAGAGGGGTCGGGAGAGGAAGAGGATTACTCTGTATCGGGGCTCACTAGAACGGTGGCTCCATGTAGTATGTATAGCATATGCAACCCCAAATTGGCCGAGCCGGACTGCAATTTTTTCTGGTGGCTCAGTAGTGTGATCAAAGTCATAGACTAGAGCTGTGACTCGCTGGACATTAGAGTTACCACGCTTATCGCCGGGGTCATAGATTGCTGGTGACCAACAGGGCAGTTGCTTCTTTGGGAAGGTCGGGTCACGTATCGGAGGGTGAGAAAATATCTTATCCAGATCTACTTGCGATTTGACAGTAGCAGCCTTAGGTACTACGCTAGTCATACCGGGGAAGAGCGCAATCTCCCACGGTAGCACATGGTTAGTGTTCATTATCTACTCCGCGAGTCCCCGACTGTACCATCCAACCGGCAGTCGGGGGCTTCCTTTTGGTGTTAACTATTCTGGACTTTCTTAGACCTCAGTGGTGTGTCATCCGTCAGGACATTGGAAAGTCCCTCTGAAATAAGAAACTCCACAGTTGAGTTCAATGTGACGTAACGACTGGGAAAGGCAGACTGCAAGTGCTTTGCGAGATTCTCTACTGCATCCCAAGTAGCCTGGGGTAGTCGCAAAGGCTTACGGAAGCGCTCCCGCGCACTCTTCTGTGTAGCATCAAGGTTCGGAAACTCTTGTGCTCTCATAAGAGCTGCCATCTTTGGGATTTTATTATCACTCATACAGCCTCCGAGTCTCTTAGCCAAAGAAGGGGGCGACTCGATCCCCGTCTGTATTGTCTTCGCACAAACCCAGAAGCAGTAAGGATCTTTGCTGCAAAGATCTTAACCTTATGGGGTGAGAACACTGGTTGATCACCGAAAGCATCATCAATGAGATCATCCATTGTAAATGCTCCGAGAGAATTGGAAAGTTTATCCGCTGCGCAAAGAATGCCGACAGCAGACATGCCTTCAACATCTTCTTTACCTGCAGCGATGATTAGACGCAGGCCATACTCGATGGCCTCTCTTCGGTCGACACCTAATACAGACGCAGCCTGATCTGAGAGGCGTCCGAGGTCTTCATTACTCAAGCTCATGACCACATAGTATCAGGTAAAAATAGTGGTGTCAAGCTATAAAGTGTGGCACCACACTGCTCACTTAGTGCTCCTCTGGGGGGGCAAGGAAGTTATTAGTACAAAGGCATGTTGGGAGAGGTTGCGTAACCACCTGAAATCACTGGGAGAATCAGAACTACTCTTGTCTAATAAGTCAGTAGTACTCCTATATGAGGGGGGGTATATACCTACCTACCTCTACTCTCTATAGGTGGTAGGTATTTTATTATGGAGGGTACTA
>TARA_R100000808_G_scaffold25068_1_pt1 | contig 16578 bp, 26 predicted proteins | sample TARA_R100000808 | Tara Oceans TARA_R100000808 (sample SAMEA2622852) | marine metagenome | biome: marine biome (ENVO:00000447); feature: marine epipelagic mixed layer (ENVO:xxxxxxxxx); material: "saline water (ENVO:00002010), including plankton (ENVO:xxxxxxxx)" | depth 140 m | reverse complement strand
GAAATGGTCTAAATATAGTTCATTAAAAACTGCAAAGAAGGTTGCGTTTAAGAAGGTTGCTGAAGCAAAAGATAGCGATGACAGGGTAACAAAACCAGCCCACGTTGTCTTATCTCAGAAACGCTTTGATAGTGAAACTGGTGAAGCATTAGATGATTCAAAACATGAGTATTCTCTTGAAGATTTAGAAAGAGAAAAGGCTCGCTATGATAAAGATATGGCAGAAGCAAAAGCAGAAAGTGATGGATTGGCAAAAGCAATAAAAGATTTTAAGGCCGTAAAATAAAATAAATCAGGAGGATAAATGTTAGGATACAAAGACCTAAAGTCAAAAAGTAAAGTGACTGTCAGAAAGAAAAAAGTGATAGACAGCCCAGAAATAACAGAAATAACAGACGAGGCACAAAATATTATTAGGCAACACCAGCCAGAGAGGTCACATGAAGAATTGCAGTTGGTTTCAAAGCGTTTTGATCCAGCTACAGGAGAGGCTTTGCAAGACCAAGTACAGGCGATAAATATTGAATCTGTAGAGGGTCAGCTAAAGTCAAAAAAAGAAGAGAAGGCTCGCGTAGATTCAGAGGTCGCAGACCTTGAGCTATTGCTTGCAGACTTAAACAAAGTTAATTTAACAGCAGGAGATAAAAATGAGTGAACAAGAACCTCGCACATATACCATGTCATTTGAAGATGGTAAAACCGTAGAAAAAACAGCAGATGAGCTCACACCTGAGCAAGTGTTTGCCTGTGAAAAAGTTGGAGCTTTAAACAACGATATAGGCCGTTTAAACGCATCCCTTGCGGACAATGTGGTATTAAGAGATCATTATCAGCAAATTGCCAAGGAAGGCTTTGAGGATAATGACTCAGAAGAAAAATCAGAGGAATAATATCCTATACCGAAAATCACATAAAGGCAAAGACGTAAAAATATACTTTAAGCCGTATGACTTTGATGACGACATTCCAAGCTCTACGGCCAAGTCTTATGTGGTCTGGTCTGGCGGCAAGATACATTTGAAGACCGACAGTCTCAAAGCGGCAGAAGAGGAATACACCAAAGAATGTAAAAAGCATTACAAAGACGTTCATGGGCGTTTCCAAGTTGGTATACACACCATTGTGGACGGAGTTATTAAAACAATAGGCGAAGAAACATGATGTATATGGCTGTCGTACCGGGGCAATGTTTGTCCATGTTGTATAATGGTGCACACTCTTACCATTATATTAATAAAGGTTTTACGATGGCCCTGTTTAAACGCTATGAGTATGTCAGGGCCGAGTGTGTTATTATTGACAATGGTAGTGTGTTTGAGATAGGTAGGTGGACAGGCGTATTTGATGCGTTAGGGTGGTCATATAGAATTATTGATTCTAATGAATGGATGCGATATTTCGGCCTGTGGCCTGAAGACCCGATTCTTATGGATCAGCATTGGATGGATGTCGTGAAATATAGATATCCTATGATACCTGTTAAGCGTGACAATTACGAGCCTATTCTTGCCGCCTGTTATTTGTACGACAAAGATAACAACGAATCTGTGGGGGCTTTTGTATGAGTAGTTTTGATGATTTTATAGAACCGTTGATAGAGAGAGAAGGTGGCGAAAAAATAGTCGTTGACACAGGAGGAACGACAAAATACGGCATAAGTGAGCACGGCACAGACCTATCTTCTGACCAGATAAAGGCATTGACAAAAAGAAAAGCTATCGAGATATATAGAGATCAGTATTATAAACCCTCAAAATGCAACAGATTGCCTGAGCATTTACAAGAGGCGTTTTTTGACTGCGTTGTTAATCAGGGTAGGTCAAGAGCAACAAAAATCATGCAGAAGGCCGCAAATCACAAGAATGGAAAGGGCAAAACAATATCTGTTGATGGACGAATTGGCCCTAATACAATAAAGGCGGTTCAAAATTTAGAGGTAGAAAGGTTCCGGGCGTTCAGGCTGATGCATTATGCAGAGATCGTTCTTAAACGTCCAGACAAGTATGAAAAATATTATTATGGATGGTACCGTAGGTGCAATTCAGTATGAAATCAGAGGAATTTAATGAGAAGGTCATTGCTACATTAGCAGAACACGGTGCAAAATTAGATGAAATATTTGCAAGGCTAAAATCAATAGATAGGACATTGACACACAACATGGGCAGAGTAAATGCATTAGAAACAAGTCTCGCCTATATGAAAGGTATGGGCGCGTTAGTGGGTAGTGTTCTGTCTATCTTTATAGCATTGGTCGCATATTTAAAATAAGAGGTATATAATGGAATGGATGGTAGAAAATTGGGAGTATGTATTAATAGGCGTTATGGCTGTTGATAAGGCTGTAGCATTAAGCCCATCGGAATGGGATGACCTATTGTGGACATCAGTTAAAAAAACAATCTTTAAATTAGCAGGGAAAACAGATGAGTCTTCTAAGTAGATACGTTGCAAGACAAGTAAAAAAACATGGTTTGAAAACTTTTATGATCAAACTTTTGGAAATGGTGGCAAAGGCAACTCCATCAAAGAAAGATGATAAAGCAGTACAGGATATAAAGAAAATTCTTAATAAATTATGATAATAGAATAAAGAGGTAAACCATGCCTAAAGGACGTGGCACATACGGCTCTAAAAGAGGCCGACCTAAAAAAAAGAGCAGGGGTTTAAAACCAAAAAAAATAGGTAGATAATGGCTGTTACATCGACAATAGAATACTGCACAGACCGAGATATATATGACGTATATCCACAGATCAAACAAGCGGACTCAAAAACTCGCATCTACGGCTGGGTAACACATAGCTCAAATCTATACCGGGCAGACAACTGTGGTCTGGTCACGCAACTCTTTGTCAATGGTCAAGACTTAGGTTCTGCGGAGGCGAATAGCGGTGTTGTGAACGCTAACGATGAATGGTTTTATGAGTCTACATTAGACGCAGTTTATTATTACAACAGCGCAACAAGTCCAAATGATATGGTAATGGAATCAGGTGAAGATGCCACTACATACACGCAGAGATATAGAAGAAACGCAAGTAGGCTTGTAGAGTCGAGACTTGATTCTCGAATGGCGTCAGAAATCAGCTTAGACAGGGAGGGCAGTTATCCATATATAATAAAACGCACAACAGCTCTTGTTGCTGTGTCTATGATGCTTAAAGCAGAAGACCCGATGAACGAGGTGGCAAATGCATTTATGGAAGAGGCAAATGAATATCTGGAAGGTCTTAAAAGCGGAGACATTCAACTGCCAAGCTCTGTGACAGGTGATTCGCCATACGGAGTGATAAGGGATGTGACATATACCTCTGGGGCAGTCAGGCCAATACAGACAAGAGGTTCTTATTCAGGTACATACGACCTGATAAAGGTAAAGATTATTGATGCTGGGGCTATTGGGACGGCAACCTATTCTGTTTGGGAAAAATCATCCACAGACCTAAAAGCCACGCAGGTTGTAACAGCAGAAACAATTAATGGCGATTATCAACAATGCGCAGGCGGATTAGAGATAAGATTTGCAGGTGCGACAGATTCTACAACTGCAACAGCCAACAACGAATGGGAAATAGAGGTATATGGCTCTGGTGAAGACGTAAGGACAAGCAATGTTGGCAATATAAATCTATCAAGAGGTTCATGGCATGTAGGACGTAGAAATGTCAAAGGCGGTTATCAGCGTGTAGGGCATAGGAAAATGCGGTTTTAATGGCACTTGTACTTGGCACAACATACGACAATGTCTTTTATGACAATGTATTGCAAAAACTGCGTTCTATTATTGTTACAGACAGAGCCTGTACGGTATATGTGTCACCTACTTATAAAGACAGAGGCACATACTCTGTAAGGCTATGGGGGCAAAGTTCAGAAACAGACCTGATGACAGCCTCAGAATGGAGAAAACTGTATAGTGTTGAGATCGCTCTTTATTCTATTGGGGAGGAAGGCGATGAAAGGTTTTATGAGCAATTATATTCAGACGCAGAAAGGCTATACCAGTTGTTATTCAACAACAAAGAAAACGGTGCGGCATCGTTTCCTTGGCATGATGGGACAGTTAGTGAGGTGGTTTTCGATGAATTTACAGACGATGAGGATGGTGTAGATGGATTGCATGTTGCAAGATTTTCATTTTCATGTAGATTAGTAAGGGCAGGTTAATATAAATTAGAGGCAGTATTATGAGCAAAGCACAAAAAAAGAAAGGCTATAAAGCCACAAAGGCGTTTAAATCATTTATGCCAAATAAAGGTTTGTTAACACAGGCACAACATAAGGCATTGACGCAGGGGCAGTCAGACGAATTAAAAAACGTACCAGAAAAGCAGATGAACTATTTGCTCGCAAACAATTTAATACAGGAAGTATAAGGAGATAGCTTATGGCTACCAACGCATCAGGGAGAGAGTATAAATGTATCGTAGGAAAGCAAGACGTTTCTGCTTTGGCTATTGGGGGAGATGGGGACTTGGCAGATGGCGATTTTGTGAGCGGCTCAAGATTGTTTATGAGGGTTGCTCAATTAAATGGCATTAATTACGATGGAGCATTTTCAACTGCAACGGCAATGAGGGCCGGGCGCAGAGCGTATGAGGACGGCGATTTTATACGTCATTATGGTTCTGGCACATGGACATGGGACTTTGATTATCTGGTTGAAAATGAGGTAATGTTGCAGACCCTCCTTAGTTTAGCAACAGGTGTCGCAGATTGTACAGGAGCCGTCACAGTTAATGCCGCAGTACATGACGCGCATGAAGACCTGTCTCACGGTTCACAGACTGCTGACAACGTGGGCATTATTTTACTTGAGGCCGCTACAAGCACATCTGGCCTTGATGCAGATGACCAAATAATGCACAGCGCAGTTTTACAAAATTTAACATTGGCTTTTGATATGGGTACTGACGCAGGGCGTATGCACGCATCTGGGCAATTCATGTCCGGCTATGCTCCTATTATTAAAAATGCAGGAGTGACAGGCGCCGCTACTGCATCAAACTTTGAAAAAGGTTTATTTGATTTTACAGGTGCATTAACAGTTGGAGGTCATGCAGTTACATGCTCTGCTTTTACAATGACAATTTCTAATCCTGCAAATAGGATTGGATGGCAGGGGTCAAGTGCAGAGACGGATGGATACGTTAGAGGTGGACTATATGACATATCTGGCTCTATTACTGTAAAATACGATGCGAACATGGCTGATGCGCTTTCTACAGACTGGAAAGCAAATACAGCTTATGCATTAGCGTTAAATGACGGCTCCAATTTTGACATCAGTATACCATCGGCTCGCATGACAGGCCACAATATTGACTTTGCTGATGAGGGCATGTTTGTAGAAATTCCTTGGACAGCAACTACAGGAGCCGCCGCAAGTGGAAACCTTGCAGTCATAACAATGTCATAAAAGAAACTGTTTAAACGGAGGGAATCATGGCTGACAAAAAGCTCAAGTCCGGGCGTAAGGTACAGATCAAACAAATGACTGTTGATCAAATAGACGAATGTACCGACATTCCAGAAATTATATTTGAAGATGGGTCTATTAAGACCATTAAAAACTCATCCAAAGCTCGTACACAATGGATACGGTATGGCTTAGGTGGTGGTGATTTTAAAGAATATAATGAAATAGGTGGAAAGCCCACAGATGATGTCATTAAACAGCTCACGCTTGAAGAAAAAGACGAGCTAATGACTCTTATACAAGACGTTCAAACGCTGGGGGAGTAGAAGGCCTACAATTAGGAATAAACGCCGTTTGTAGCCTATTAGGCGCATCAGATGGTAGGCCTGAGTTTGAGGCGTATCCATACACAACAAAGTCTGTTCTAAATACAGAGCCTACTGTAACATTTTACGACAGAGAAGATGTAAACCGATATTTATTAAGGGTTTACAGAGAGGCCTTAGCTCACAACAAAGGGAATCAGGGTGGTGCCATGCTTGATACCTATGTGCAAATTCCGTTTTTTTCAAATATAAATATATTTCTTGATGCTAAATTACAAAGTGACATTAGGCGATATATGTACGCAAAAGATACAGGGACTCCGCCATACTCAGGAGGTTATGGTGAAACGCCTAAGCTGTGGCTGGATAAATATTTTCTCATTAAGTCTATTATAAATGAACATGAGATTAGGAGAGTAAAAAAGCGTGGCAACAAATAAACAAATAATAGAATTTCAAGGCAAGGGCATTGCCAAACTTAAAGGCCAGTATAAAGAATTAGAGAATAGGACAAGAAGGCTTGAGGGTGCTACTAATAGAGCATCTAAAGGACTTGGGGGAATGGTTGCCGCATTAGGGCTGACCACAGCGGCACTTTATGGAACCATGAGAGCAATGTCTGGAGTAGTTAGCGTAGGTAGAAACTTTGAAAAGCAAATTAGCAACCTGTCGGCCATAACTGGAGCAACAGGCAAAGAATTACAGGCGTTAGAAAGAAATGCCAGACGCTTGGGTAGCACTACGGTATTTACGGCGTCAAATGTTGCGGAGTTGAGCGTCGAATTTGGAAAGCTGGGCTTCACAAGCAAGGAAATACAAGGAGTCACCAAAGATACATTAGCGCTTGCCGCCGCCTCTGGTTCAGACCTTGCGACCTCTGCATCTGTGGCTGGTGGAACATTAAGAGCCTTTAGCATGGATGTGTCTGATACATCAAGAGTGACAGATACAATGGCTCTTTCTTTTGCGTCTTCTGCGTTAGACATGGAAAAATTTACTAATTCAATGCAGTATGTCGGGCCTATAGCCAAAGCGGCTGGGATTGACGTTGAGGGCGCAACAGCTATGCTTGGAACACTTGCGAATAATATGATTAGTGGCTCGATGGCAGGTACGTCATTGCGTAAAATATTATTAGAGGCCGGGCGAGAAGGTTCAAAACTTGCAAAAAGAATGGGTGGCCCAGTTAAGTCAATGGGTGATTTTCAAAAAGGGCTTAAAAAGCTAAGGAGTGAAGGTTTTGATGTAATGGCTGAAGGGGCTGATCTTGTTGGAAACAGAGCGGTCACAGCGTTTGGCATTTTACTTGATGGCGTTGACTCGACAGACAAATTAAATGATAGCCTACAAAACGCCGCAGGCTCTGCGCAAAAAATGGCAGACACACAGCTTGACAATCTTGATGGTAGCCTGACATTATTAAATAGCGCAATGGAAGGCCTTGGTTTGCGAATTTTTGAGTTTGTTGGAGGCCCATTAAGAGGCATGATTGATGGCGTAACCGAGCTGACAAATGAAATAGACGGTGACACAATAAGGTCTATACAAGCGTATTCTCTGGGTGTTGGCGCTGTAGTGTTAGCTGTCAAAGGATATAATGCCGCAGTTTTAATAGCGCGAAAACGTACAATATTATTAAACGCCGCAATGGCAAAAACACCTTGGGGTGTTATTGCTGTTAGTGTTGGTTTGTTGGCAGGGATGTTTTTAGACCTTTCTGGGGCGTTGGACACAAGCGATGAAGGTCTAAAAGATGTTAACGATGGGATGGACGACTTAACCAAAAAAGCTAAAAAGGCTAAAAAAGCCGTAGAAGGATTAAAAGAAGAATTTAGTGCGAAAGACGAGGTTGAGTTAAGATTTGCATTTAATGAGGATATGCTCAACGATTGGCTTGAGGGTGGACGAGATATTTGGATAGATCAAGAAAAATTGCAAGAGGAATTAAGAAACAGCTTTAAAAGAACAAAAACAGAATTGTTTGACCCTGTGTTTGTTGAGGTTCCGACCATGATTCAACAAACATGGGCTGAGGCAACAAGGGCAAAAATAGTAGACATGCAAGAAACTGCGGAGCAGTATTCTCAACTGACTGACGGCATTATGGGATTATCTGATCAATACACGCAATTTGAAATGCAAAATATTGACAATCGAAGGCAAAAAGAAATTGATGCGGCAATGGCATCGGGCCTGAATGAAGAGGCAAAGCAAGCAAAGATACAAAATATTAAAGAAAAATATGCTAAGGAAGAAAGGGCTTTAAGAAAGGCACAGAAAGCTCCTATGATTGCTCAAGCTATAGCCAATACGGCTGTAGGTGTAACAAAGGCATTAGAGCAGTCTGGGCCACTTGGCATCGCCCTTGGAGCGCTTGTGGCCGCCACAGGCGCAATAGAGGTTGCAACAATACAGGCGCAAGAGTTTGCAACAGGGGGGCAATTTATTACTAACGGCCCTGAAATGATAAAGGTAGGTGACAATCCATCCGGAAAAGAACTTGTCGAAATAACGCCATTAGGGGGCGACCCAAACATCAATGGGCCACAGGGCAGAGGAATAACTTTGAATATTAGCGCTCCTCTTGTAGATGAAACTGTTGTAGATGCAATTATTCCAGCTCTTGAAAAAGCAAACAGGATGAACCTTGCCTAATGGCCTTTGGCACATCAATTAAACTTGGGAACATTAAAGAAAATTGGCTTTTTCAGTTTGGGTATTTTAATGGAGACGCACAAGGCAATGGAGACGGAGGGTTTACTGCTGTAACGCAAGCAAATGGCAATCCTAACTTAATTAACAACGGCTCAAATATAAACGACTCTCAGACGGATATTGACGTAGATGATGGAACGGTCTTTACAGTAGGCGACCATATAAAGGTTGATAATGAGATCATGAAGGTTGTTAGTATAAGCTCTAATGAGTTAACTGTGGCAAGGGAGGCTATGAGAACCACAGCGGCAACGCACAATGATAACACGCAGGTATATTGGCAAAATTTTTTCCCTATTTCATTTGCTGATGTAAAATATAGCGATGTGTATTATTATGGAGTTATTTTAAATAATCCATCCATTAGGGAGTCAATCGACCTTGCTAAGTCAACGGCTAAGACAGGAAATGTAAAGGTCACGATTGCAGATTTTGATTATCAAGGGAGCAAAATATCAAAAGAATTATTCGGCTCTACCAAGCAATATATTAATCAAGAGGTGAAAATATTATCGCAAATAAATGAGGACACGCCTAATCAAATTGGCTCATACAGGCTTGTTGACATATCTACAGATGGGTTTAAATTGAATTTATCATTAACTGCACACAGGCCTTGGGACTTTATTTCTTTTCCACAAGACAAAGCATCGTTTAAAAATATTTATTTGCCTATAGTTTATGGTGCTTATGCTCCTAATGCATCAAGGCAAAATTCTCAAGACTATTGCAATAATAAAGAGCTTTTTCCTGTTGTAAAATATGGAAGAGGTGGTCAAGCATCTGGGTTTGTCCATGAGTCTTTGAATGGTTCAAGCGGCAATGAAGGACGGCCACATATATATGAGGAGAGCTTGGATGCCTTTATACCTGTAACGGCGGCCGCAGGCTCAAGTAGCTACGAAGACAGTTCTGGCACTTTTGCAGGAGGTAATATTATTGGTAGCGACACAAGGTTGTTTAGGGGGTTTAAATGTAAACCTACAGGAGTACATGCAGACAATAATTGGGGGACTAACGCAGACAGGGCATTTAACAATAGTGGGGCAGATGATACAAGTAATTACGCTGAGGAGATTAGAGAGGTAAATACGACATCATCAGCAACGGACAGTCTGGTTCTTGCTTGCCCTGAAATATCAGGTAAAATAACAGCGCTCGAAATAATTGTCAGAGCATCGCTGACAACGGCAAGCACAGGAACAATAAATTATACATCGACACTATTGAATAAAACGCTGGGTAGGAGTGATGTGATAATATCATCCAGAACATCAGACGGAACAACTGGGCCAAGCGACTCGACCAAATTTGACATGACCTCAAGTATAACTAATGGTGAAATGCCGTCAACAGTACAGATAGACATGGTAACGCAAAGAATAACTGGTAGCGGCACAGTTATAGCAACAGGCAGGGTATATGATGTGAGGCTATTTGTAAAAGCAGACAATGACTTTGGCGATGACCCGGTAGGAGCAAAACAAACAGCGCAGGAGACTCAATTATATTGTGGGGCTGATGGATTAGTGGATAACGGATGGAACTCAAGCGCGGCCATTACAGAAATACACGAGGTGCATCGCGATCTTTTAAGTAGGTTTGCAGGCCTTAGCGATACAGACCCTACAGGGTGGAGTGACCTTGAGTCAAGCAAGGATTGGACAATTAGGTATTGGCAACATGAGCCAATAGAGCTTGAGAAATCGTTGGAACGGCTACAATATGAAGGGGGTTTTATTTATGTTCCCTCCAGTAATAAATATATTCACATCAAAGACTCTTACTCAACAACTGCCAGCAGTAATATTTTATCAAAGAGCGATATATCTGGCATTAGTATAAAACTGACACCATTCTCACAGCTTTTGACAAAGATGGATGTAAATTATGAAAAACACCCATCGGAAGACGGATATGTGATAACTCAAAACTGCACAAATTCGACCTCAAGGGCCAAATATAACATAAAGAGTGCCGAGAACAAAAAAAACGTGAATTTGGATATGTATATCGCTCCCACAGTACCATCTACGCCATCATCAAATCCTAACGATGACTTTTATACCTATTACGACAATATTTTTGGTAGCGTAAAACTGATTGTTGATTGTACTGTGGTCAATCCAGAATATTATGCTTTAGAGTTAGGTGACGTAATAGAATTTGACGAGAACAATATGTTCCCGGCAACTCCAATGGGTCACAACTCGGCCACATGGAACGGTTTAAAAATGATGATCGTATCAATGAGTAGGAGTGTTGGTACGCTTAAAATAACAGCGAGAGAGATATGAGTACATATAATAGATTTGCAACTCCCAGAGCTTATGTTGATATGATACAATACAACTTAGCAAATGGATGGCGTGACCTTGATGACATCACAACGATACAGGATGACGGCTCTACAGCCGTAACATTCGATGCAGGTAGCGAGGCCAGTATGTTTGATGGAAGACCTGCTAATTACGCCCAGATAGCGCACGATACAAAGAGCTTTTATATTCAGTTCAATACAGGTTTCACTACAGATACGTTAGCAGAGTCAAATTACATTGCCATACTTAATCACAATATGCATGACGCTGACGCTGTCTTTGTTGTGGAAATTGGAGATCAAGCAGACGGTAGCGATTTTACCAAAATATCAACTACAGGTAGCCATACTAAATTAATAAACGCGGACGCAAATGATACAGCAGGCGAAATAGATCCGGGCGACAACGGATGGACATTAATAACGTGGAGTAAAAAAACAAGCGATAACCAGTACGTCAGAATAACTTTTTCAGATGATAATGGAACAGCGCAAAACTTTTCAGAGGATCTGGTCATAGGTAGCATCCAGTATGGCGAGTACATAGACTTTCCATCTGTGGATATGAATATCACCACGAGTATCGACTATGAGGGAGTTAAGTTGCAAAGGTCATTAGGTGGTAATGTATATTCATCAATGACAAGTATGGGAGCACCGACTTGGGACAGTACCAATCCATTTAATACAGCCACGACAGCCAATGAGCAGACCTACACATTTAAAAGAAGGCATGGAAGGGTTAGACATTCAATGACCATGAGTCATATTGCTGATACAACGCTTTGGGCATCGGCCATGCAAGGTGTACAGGCCAGCAAATTCTACGATGCAGAAACATTGCACAGTAATTTCTACAACAAAGTGATGGGACAGCATTTACCATTTTTGTTTACCATTGATTCAACAAGCACAGAGGAGGGGGACTACGGTATGTTCAGACTTGACGACTCCACGTTTAGTGCACAGCAAACACTCCATCGAATGTGGACAGTTAAAATGGACTTGGTTGAAGATTGGTAGGGTTTGGCCCGGACGATGGTTTGGCGTTACCCTCCTGCCGCACGACCGTCCGATGGGCCAATTAAAGAGCGTTTAAACACTCTCTATTTTAGTATGTATTCTTTAGGCACGACTATTTCACCTCTGCCCTTGTAGAACTTTTGTTTGTATTTTTTATATGCAACCATGCGTTTTCCCATGTCATCATATTTTGTTTCCATGATCTCGTAAGGCTTTAGTTTAGCTATTTTATTTGGGTCTTTTAGCCAATACTTTGCAAAGTGACCTCTGACCAAAATAAGCTTGTTTAGCTTTCGCCCTGTCTTTGTTGCTGTGCCATTAGATGCGTTGGCTGTGCGAGCTATTCTGTTGTTTATGTAGATGCCGCCGCCAAGCTCGGCATGGTCTTCCTGAGTTTCTTCCCTATTGATGAACTTTCTTTTTCGGTTTTCAGAAATGTCTTTTTTCACAGGCTCTCTAAAAGTTACAACGGAATTAACGCTTGTGATGTATAGTATCGTCTGAACAGCCAGCAAAGTATAATATTTCATTATTTTATGCATAGACTCATTTATATCATCAGACACAGGTGTAGAGTTAAAGACTGCGTTATCTACCGATTTAACTATGTTCATGCCCTGTTTCAATACAAGCTCCCAATAATGACCATTGTAAGTTAATGGGTCAACGTCACGATCTTTTTTGTCTGGTCTTGACGGCATATATATTCTGATTAGCTTGTCATCGTTTTCATATTCTTCCAGATTGACATACATGCCCTCAAATGGGTGCTCTGTGTCTTTTCCATCTGTGTCAGTAACTTTTTTAGGGAGCATGATATACATTGATTCGTTTGGCGCAACCAGCCAATCTGTGCGGCAAGGATATTCTGTGTCCATCAGGTCGTCCACTAAGGCCTTGTCGTGTATGTATAGGTTTCTCTCTTCCCTGTACCATTTCCAATAATGATACAGTTGCCTTAGTATTTGATTGGCGTGTATTTCTGTTTGCGATACTGCATACTTTCTATCTTCCTCGCTAACCTTCGCAACATCAATCTTTGTATCCTCTTTTTCAATGCACCCTCTTTTAAACAATGTAAGATAAAAACAATTTGAGGCTATTACATTAATATAGCTAATGACGTAAGGATTTTCTACAAAGGCCTGCGGTAAATACTTGGTATCTACAGCGCATGTAAAATCAAAGTTTTCACCCATATTGCTTAGGCCTTGATATTCTAACATATCAGGGTTGATTTCAAAGCTGTAGGTTGAGCCTGTGCATTGATTTAATTTCCAATCGTAGCTGTGCTCAATGCTTTGCATGACGCTTTCCATCTTCATGCTGTGTTTTTGACCATTAGGTAGTGTCATAAAATAATTGTCTGGCATGGCACTTTGATAGGTCAATACCCTTTCAAGGTCAAACATTCTAATTGAGTTTTTCATACTTTTTTTACTCCATTAAAATTATTGACCCTACCTTGCTTGGTCGCAAAGTGAGGATCATATTTTTTACCTTTGCTGTAACCATTACCACAACGCACCACCTCATCATAGAACCATCGTTGCTCATCCCTTGCTTTATATAAGAAAGCATCATCAACATTGCAACACCTCTGACACTTTCTGCCAACCACGCTTTCACTTTGCTCTACCTTTGCCTGTGCTTGGCCTGTATGCTGGTTCATTAGCGTTTTCATGCCATCAGCCTCAACCTTGTTCAGCATACCCTTTATTAAGCCCTCTATGGCCCTATTTATCCCATCAAATGACTCTGGGCTTATCCTAAAACCCAGTTTCCTTACGAGGGCTTTTATTTTTGATTTTTGTATGTATGACATTTTTACTCCTTTTTTGATCTTATCATAACTACCCTTAATCTAACACTTATAACAATTAGATGCAAGAACTTATTTATAATAAATAAATCAAATATAACTTGACATACAATTATAACATGATTTAATATGAGGTATGCTAATATATGAAATTATTGCCAACTTGTTCATTTTAAGCATCTCACTTGTAATGATAGCGTGCTCAAGTTTTATACTGTTCATTGCAGGTGATGTAGTTTTTGAGCGAGCTGGAATTGAGGAGGGGCCACGACAGTTGGTCGTTGGTGCGCTCATATTAATAGTCATTATTATAATAACATAGGAAAGACAATGCAAGACACAATCAAAAAAGAAAAGCAGACCAAGGATCATAGGTTCCAGATCATCGGACTCGATAGGGTTCTACGGAGCAAGTTCCTAAGTGTGTGCAAACTGAATAACCGTTCAGGCAACGAGGTCTTGAAAGCCTTTATGCAAGAGTACATTGACAAGCATGACGAATCACAGTCCTGACGCACTACTACACAAGGATAGGATTTGTGACTATTTAAAATTAAATAGCACACAAAACAGGCCTATCAAATCAAGGCAGATGCAACGACTATGGAACATTCCCGACTTGGCCGTTAGGCAGGCTGTTGGTCTATTGCGTGACGAGGGCAAACCGATCGCAAGTGGCCCAAGAGGTTTTTATTACGCCAAGACACCAGAAGAGCTTGAGTCTACCATAGATAATTTGAGAGAGCGTATTTTGGTGATGGAAAGACGAAGGTCAAAGCTAATAAGCGCACAAAACAAAATGCGCCATGACAGTAATGGGCAGGGACTGCTGTTCACAGACCTTGATAAGTGAGTTGACATGACAAATGAAAAAAAAGCAAAGTTGTTAAGAAGGCGGAAGGCTAAGATTAAAAAATTAAATATGCAGAGAAATTCGCCTCTAAAAACTAAAGAATTAAAGAAAAAGCTCGCTAAACTTAAAACATTTAAGCGACCAGATATATTTGGCATAAAAGAAAGGATATTAAACAGATGATAGCTGACACTATAGATGATCTACATTATCAAATGGCTGAAGACCAAACTGATGAAGAGATAAATGATGAGAAAGCAGATGCAATTTTATACGTTATTCAAAAAGAGCGTGAAAAGATGCAGGATATTACTTTGCAGGCAGGTAGTCAATGTGAAAAGATAATAGAATGGCAACAGACGCAATGTGATAACATTCAAAGAAAGATAGACGACCTACAGGCTCGTTTGTATCAATATTTTAGCTATCAGGTTTTAAACGACCCTGACCTAAAAACAAAAACGCTACCAAATGGCACAATGAAGATACGCAAACAACAGCCGTTGTTGGTCGTTGAGGATAGGGCTGTATTTTTCAAGAACTTGGGAGATAAGACCGAGCTGACAAGGGTCACTACAAAGCATGAGCCGGATAAAAAAGCTATAATGAAATATATTAAAGATACAGGTGACGTTCCTGATGGGGTAGTGCTTGAGGAGCGTGACGTTAAATTTACAATTAAAACAGGAGACTAATATGTCGAATTTAGATGTAATAAATGCCTTAAATGAACCAACTCCAAAGAACAGGATAAAATTCAGAGTAGGCTTTAAGAACAGGTCAAACACAAGAGCCCGTATGTTAGGGTATGTAGATGCCCGGTATGTCATGGACAGACTTGATAGCGCTGTAGGCAAGGATAATTGGAGTGCCTACTATAAAGTCAAAGGGGACACCATGTTCTGTACCATTAAGGTGACATGGCCTGATGGACAGGTGACTGATAAATGCGATTGTGGCACGGAGACTGATGTCGATGCCGAGAAAGGCCAAGCATCTGACGCCTTTAAACGTGCCGCAGTCCATTATGGTATTGGACGTGACCTATATTCAATGGGAGATTTTTGGGCCGTACTTGACGCCAATGGATACGTAGACAGAGATTGGCAACCAGAAGGCTGGGACAGTTCTTCAATGAACAGCGGACAGGATGGCTCCTCATCCGATCCCATAACTACAGCTACCGCGTCCCAGCCTCCTACCTCTACAAATAAGACAGCTCAGGATATAGCAGATAGAATAGCAAGGCAGGAGCGTGCAAATGAGGCTGAAAATAGCCCTAAAAATGACGAAACACAGAAAATAGATACTAAGACACCTTTAAAACAGGGAACGCCTCCAGAGGACGAATCTGTAGAGGTTAAAAACCTAACAAAGATAACAGAGTCTGCAAAAGCCGTTCTAATGGTGCCTCCTGAGTTCTATCAAAAAGAGGGTGCTGATGATAAGGATGGAAATCAGACCAAACAGTATTGGATACCTAAGCAATACATATATAGTGATGACCAGATGATGAATGGCAAACACAGGATAACTGTTGCAAGGTGGATAGCAGAGCAAACGCTGGACAATGGAGAGCCTAAATACACGATTGACACAGGGGAAGACGTACCATTTTAATATATGAAAAAAACGGCCTACATAATAGTTCCTGCCGTTGTCAGGTATGATAAACGGTTGCCACTTGGTGCGCGTCTGTTATATGGCGAAATTAGCGGCCTTAGCAATATGCATGGTTTCTGTTTCGCCTCTAACGGCTACTTTGCCAAGGCTTATGGAGTAACTGATATTACCATATCGAATTGGATCAGTAAATTAAAGCAATGCGAATATATCAATATCAGCTATAACCCACACCGAAGGATATTTGTACCGAAATTAGATGAAAAAAAAGATAATACACCGGATACCAGTTCCTAAGAGCTGGTTCATGGCGGCAGGGAGTCCATCTATTAACTATTGCGGCCAACAGATGTATGAATGGACATACACGACCACACTACCAAAAAGAGAGCGTTTAAACATAGTCTATAGGGTCACTGCGGATGATAAACATAGGAATTGATCCCGGAGTTAATGGAGGGATAGCTATTATA
>TARA_R100000808_G_scaffold4949_2_pt1 | contig 16585 bp, 22 predicted proteins | sample TARA_R100000808 | Tara Oceans TARA_R100000808 (sample SAMEA2622852) | marine metagenome | biome: marine biome (ENVO:00000447); feature: marine epipelagic mixed layer (ENVO:xxxxxxxxx); material: "saline water (ENVO:00002010), including plankton (ENVO:xxxxxxxx)" | depth 140 m | reverse complement strand
TTCTCCCTTCTAGTTCAAAGGTATTTAGTATCTCTCTCTCTTTTCTTTTCGTACATAGATTTCTAATCTTATCTAATACATCCTCCTTCCAATAATACTGTTGCCCTTCACGTTCAAGGGGCGGTAATAAACTCTCTCCTCTCCAATATCCTAAAGTTCTTTTACTAAGGGTGTACCCCTCTCTCTCTAGCTTAATAAGAACTTCTTCTTGAGTAACCATTCCTTACACTATTACTGTAACCTTTCGCTAAAGCAAGATAATACTCGTCAGTATTACCTTGCAGGAGAGAGAGGAGACTTATGCGTATGTTGGTGAAGCAGTTCCGCTTGCACCATGCTCTTGAATCTCAATTTCAATTGGAGTTCTGCGTGTATCGTCACTACCTGTATAAGCATCTCCACTTATTGCCAAAGCATCCGATGTGGCTAATGCTCTTCCAGAATAAGAAACAGTAGCATATGTAGCACTCGTATCTATTTCTAAAGGAGCTTCTAATGGAGAAGTAGCTTGCATACCTATAATTAGTGATCTTGCACCTGCTTCATTATAAGCTGCACCTGATACAGCAGCTGTAGAAAACCCTACTACTGTTTTACCAATAGTATTAGCCCTAACATCATCTATATCAGCTTTAGCTATTTCTGCTACTACGTTAAACGTAACTTCTAGAGGACCTAAATACACATCGTTAAAATTAAGATTATTAGCCATTGTGTATACAGGGGATATATCTCTATTAAGAGTTACTTCAAACGATATGATTCTATTAGCAGCATTGTTCTGATCACTACTATAAACTGAATTACCAAATAAGAACGGTTGAAATCTAGATGTACCTATATAAGCATTTTCAAATCCTAATGCTATATTATCGCTAATACTCTTTGTTCCAATAGCAGGATTATCACTTGAGTAAGCCGTTGTATGTCCTGTTAAAGATGCAGAGCATGTTACAGCACCTTCCCCTGCATTTGCAGAAATAGTTAAAGATGAAACTCTACAATCTTTCCATCGCTCGTACATATTGCCATCAATATTGTTAAGCAGTTCACGCGTAACAGTTAAATACTCATGAGTAGTTCCAAGCCTAAAAAATGTTTGATGGTTATCAGTAGAAGCAACTCTTACCGCTCTAGTAGCAAGAGTCGCTGTACCTGATATAGAAGGAGCCCCTGTACCTAATATATTTCTTAAAAGAGTACCTAGGGTACATCCAGTTGTTGCACTAGTTGAAGTTCCCCACATCATAGGAAAATCAAAACTTAATTCAGTAGACCCAACTCCTTTAAAGGAGCGATAATCCATTGCTTCTGAACCTCGTCTACCATTATCAAGAATTTGTTCAAAAGTTTCAGTAGCAGAAAAAGAACCTGCATCAGCAGGAACTAAGTTAAAAGCTGTAGCAGCAGACCTGCTAGTACCTTGACTCGCTATTCCAATATGTTCTCTTGCACTAACTAAAGCCATATTCCTTAACTCCCTTTAACTACTAAATGAGCGTCCAGATGTTTCTGTTACCACTCTATTAATTTCAAAATTAATATTTGTTTGATAGAAATACATTTCACCTACTTGATCAAATGTAAAACCACTTGATAAACCACTTAGGAATTGAATTGTTTCTCCACCTAACATATCTTTATTTTTCTCTAACGTCCACATCAACTCATCGCTTTTGTCTTGAATATAACGATAAGAATCATGGAATGTTCCATGATAAGCTATACCAGTTATCATAATACCATGAACTTGATTGTACTGAAATTGATTGCTAACAATAGTGTTATCTACACGAACTGAAGTCCTATTTATAAACCACCCTTCATATTCTGGTTGAGGTAAATCTTTGTGTATCTGCAATCTCTCAGAAAACTCTAACTCTGTAACAATAGGTGGCATTTCTGCTGTATATACATTCTGACACCCAATACCGTTTAAAATCTTTGAAAGTGCATCTTCAACAATAGGTCTTATATGTACATCATTTGATGTTACTTCCAGATTACCTGTAACCATAACTATGAACCTGCATACGAATGGAAAAAGTAATTATCACCAGTTATATATGTTTGATCGAACTCTCTCCAATGACTCGCACCAACAATATCTTGTCCACCTATTTCATCTAAATACTTAGCTTTAAAATGATCTCCTACAGAACGGAATCCGCTACTTTTATTTCTCATGGAGATGTAGCTTGCCCCAGCAGGTGGATCAATACCCTTCTCTGCGTGGAAGGATAGGGTAGAGGCGATTTCGGAAACAGTTAAATACACTATTGCTTTTTCGTGCTGTGCAGAGATGGTTGACGTTGTAGAGTCAAGTGTGTGCCTAGCAGTATAAGTAATAATTAAAGTCGTTCCAGAAGTAGGACTATGGTTTGGCAAGTAGAAGTATCTAGTTGAGGCATCTCTATAATACTTCCAATCTCCGTTATCTTCTGAAAGGAACTGGGGTGATTCATCACTTCCTATCCGACTTCCTGCATCATAGTCAATCTGACGGATTTCTGAAAAATCATCCTCCCATAAAGATAAGTTTGAAAGAGGGTAATACTTACCACTATCTCCGACTTCGCTCTCCACCACTATTCGGGGAACATCTCGACTGTATGAGCCTACTGCTTGGGCTATAGCTTGATCGACAACATTATCCCCTACTTCATTTTCACCAGTAAAAAAAGGAAATGTACCAGTTACATTACGTAACTCTGATCTAATAGTTTCTAACGTAGTTGCCATTATTATCCTTTAAGAACAATTTTAGCGGTAACTGTCATTGAAGGACTACTTGACCCACCCACAGTTGGATTGAGCCTAATATACTTCCCTATAGAATTTGAGAGTTTAACAGCAGGGGCATAATACGCAACTGTTGGGTCATTAATCTGAGTTACATCAGAATCCTTATGCCACTCACTATTATCATGAGAAGTCTGAACATCAAAATCTATTGTAGGACTTGTCCCTGCTTTCGCAGTTACTTTAATATATATTGTTGCTTCTTCAAATCTGCCACACTCAACAGACGATGACGCTGTATTTGAGGCAGATATAACTTGAGCCGAATATAAAGTTCTAGTTACATCTTGTACTGACATTAACTAGCCCTCACATACCAAACATCTACACCTTCACCATTAGTATCAACATCAATCCAAATCTCTTTTAGATTTATAGCAGAATGATGACCATTTACTATCGGTGCTTCAAATGTAACTGTTTGATTGGCATCCAAGTCAGGGTAAGTATTTGCAACATCACTATCACCTATATAGATATCATTACTATTACCTTTCTTAGCACGAAAGGTTACAGATGTGACATATAGGTCTGTGGAAGAGATACGTTCTGCTGTACCTGCTGTTGTTACATTTTTTACAACTGAATTAATCGACATAGTATCCTCTACCTGTTTTTACATTTAGCTTTGGCTTTCTCTACCATTTTACCTGATTTAGATCGTGCTTTGGTACATACACCACAGGTACAAAGTTTAGTCTTTTTAGCTTTTGCTTTAGGTTTAGCTTTAGGCTTTTTTTCAGTAACCATAAGTTATTACTCCTCACAAACAAATAAAGGGAAGAGGGAGAGATAGTTCCCCCTCTCCCCTTTTACTTTGGGGTTGATATTTAGAATCTATTAACTGGCTAGGTTAGCAGGTCGGAAAGCGATATAAATTACTAATTCATTTATATCAGCACCTATGCCATTTCCTATTTCTTCAGTCTCTAGTTCTAAGATATCCCCTGCTGTAAGAAATACTTCCCCACTAGATGTTGCATCTAGCAAAAGAGTTTTACCTACTGCAAGGTTTGTCCCTGACACTAAGTCTCTTGTTGCGAGTTCAGTAGTACCTGCACCTTCAGCCCCACCGTTTATTAGGTTAAAGTGAACAGTATTAGTGTTCGCTCCTGTAACAGCAGTAGAGTTTATGAGTGCAACTTCACCAAGTTCGCAGTTAAAGGGAGCCACAAAGATAGGTCGTCTGACTGTTGCTTCATTATCAACTACTTGTGCATAAGTAGTTTGATGAACATGCCATCCGTACTGACCTCTACGCCCACTTGATTCTTGCGTAACAGTTGCCATAACTTAAATCCTCCGTTAATCCTTATCTAATTAGGATGGGTTCTGGCGGTACATTGCTCGGTAGTCTGCAACTGTAGTAGCAAACTCTTGTCGAACTTTAATGTTCTGCACATCCATCGTGAAAGTTTCTCCGACCGTATCATCTTGTTGTATAAAGAGTTCTGGCTCTTCGTTACCGTTTAAGAAGGCAACTACTATACCTGCACTCTGGGCTGGGTCTGCAACCAAGAAGTATTCATTTGTATCTGACCAGTAGTCACATACTATTACTTCCATTGCTCCTGCAAATCTCCTGACATCCTGATCGGTATCAGTATCAGCAGTTAACTGTGTAATAACTTGAGCAGAAGGACTTACTAACCTATTGGCTAGACCCTCAAGATCGTTTGGAACTACGAGGTAACGAGGTTTGTTAGCTGCTCCAAGAATATCATTTGTACTGCCATATTTGGTCTGATCTCTCATACCCTTATTAGCAATATCTAATCCAGAAAGTGACAACGCTGTTGATCCATTGTTGTTATGACCACCTGCGAAGATAGCAGTTGAATCAGGACCATATGTATTAGTGTCACCTTCAGCAAGTTGATCCATTACAGCTTTATAAAGAGTTCTAGCAGCTGCTCTGGCTAACTCTCTAGGAATTTCAGAGATAGCACCAATATTATCGTTGAGTATCATCTCACGTGTAATTTGCGATGCTATTCCACCACGCTTCTGCATGGTGACTGTTGTTTCCTCGTCTGCTGGCATTGTCAGGTCTGGATAAGTACCTCGCTCTGCAACTACAGCCAAATCACCGAACCCACCGATCTTTATATCTCTGTGTGCTTGGTAATCATTGACGCTTATAACTTTAGCAACCTTTCTCCAATCGTTATATTGAGGAAGATCAGCATAGTTCCTGATAAGTGCTTTGTGCATCCTGTCTGCACTTACTTCACCCCAGTTAGAGGTGGTAAGAGCTTCTGTGTAAAGTCTGCCAACAGACTCTTCTCTCCAAGACGCGTATCCTTTAGAACCATTTACCCAAGACTCCCAAACTTCTTCCCTTCCAATCTCTAGAGGGTTCTTTCCTGTCCAATCACAGTAGGCTTCAGTAAAGGTTCGGTAGCCCTTTACCTTTTCTCCGCTTTCTGTGGTCATTACTCTAGATGCGGTGAAACTAGCATCTATTCGTGCTAACTTCTTGTCACCTTCATCGGTAGTGACTTTACCACTTTCTTTAGTTACGTTCTCAACAGCGACTTTAGCAAGAGAAGCAAGATAATCTTTCTCCCCTGCTATTGCCTTCTGAACAGCATCGCCATCGAAATTCTTACCCTCAAATTGAGTGCGAATTCTCTGCTCTGCTATTTCTGGCAAGGAAGCGTTGGTAAGTGCTGATGTGAGAAGAGTGGCATTTAATTGAGTAAGTGCCTCAGAGACTTTATCAGAAGTCTCGTCTTTTACCTCTGCTACTTCAGCAGTTGCCTCTGCTGTGACCTCTACTTCTTTCGTGTCTTGAGAGTCAATATACTCTTTGACAGCTTTAGAAGAGGCACTTGCAAGAAGTTCCTGCAACTTTTCTTCCGTCATATCCATTACATTTTCCTCCTGTATGGGGATTGCTTCGATTACTTCTTCCGATTCGGCTACAGCGAGAAACTTTCCCCCTGCTGCTGGCTCTCTAACTAAATCAACAGAATCAGCCCTAACTAACTGTAAAGCTGTTTCTGTATTTGAACCTAAATCTCTTTGCCATCTTCCTTCAGCTACTATACTAAACCCAACTACATTAGAAAGTACACCTTCTTGATGTAAGTCTAAAAGGGTATCTCTTAGTATAGGATCAGATACATGAAAGGTTGCATCTAAACCTTCTGGAACAGCATCAACATTCTTGATGAAACCAACAATGCTTTTAACTCCACGTTCATTTGGGGAATGATCTTGACCGCTTCCTGCATGAACTGGAACGCCTTCAAAGACATTCTTATCTCTATGTAATATATCTTTCGGATAAGTTCTATTATTTTTCGATGTACCTGAGTTAATAATGCGAACTCGCCAATCGCTACCGTTTTCCTGTAGTGGACTAGCTTCAAAGCTAAACATTCGTTTAATAACTTGGTTGCTTTCTAGCATTTCTTTTTCTTCTTTTTGTACATCGTTGGACTTCTCTATTTGTGCCGTACATACTGCATAAGCAGCAGACTTCCTATCTTCCCCATCTTTCGGTTTGAAATCTGGGTCATCCATTAATCGTATAACACATTGTTCTAATTTTTCTGGCATTATAAATACCTACAAGCGATTCTAAGACGAAACTATTAACCCTGTCAACTTTTATTTAAAACTATCACGACTTGGATAATATGTATACCCATTATCATGCTTTTCGGTTGTTACTTGGAACAAATCTTTTAATGTTGAATCAACATCATACATGCCACGTTTTTCGTGCGGTTCATTCTTACCTGCGTCAATTCCACTTAAACCGAGATAGCGTGTAAATATTCGTGAGGCTTCGTCTGTTTCAATAAAGCCATTACCTACAGCATCCTTCAACGCTGTACTTATACTTCTCACCGCTATTGCGTTAGCCCTCTGATCTCTAAAGGAAACTTCTGGCATACGCAAGTAGAATGAAGCAGATTCAATAGTAGCTAATGAAGTATCACTAAACCTACTATCTTGCCTTAACCTTCCATGTATTATTGCTTGATCAAGAACAAATCTAAAGATTCTAGTCATGATATACGCAATAAACTTCTGCCTCATCTTGAGATGCCTGTAAGCAGGTTCTGTCATCTCTGGAGCAGATGCTCTTGAAGTTAAGGATTCAGCAAACCAAATCGGTGGAAGTCCTGCACCTGCAAGAACGTGGTTCTTTAAAACAGAAGCTAAACTAGCACTATCTTCTAATTTTAAGTCTGGAGTCTTGAACTCTTGACTAACATTCTCGTTATGAGCAAAACGCTCTCCAGGTTTTAAACTCCTTTGATTCCTCAACCACTCTCTTATCTGTTGTTCGTTTTTTCCAGTAAGAGTGACATCTAGAACGTACTTAGAACTTTCGATTGCTTTCTCAACTGAACTAAATAGGAATTGATCATGAGCATCAATCCAATCCATGTCTGGTAAGAGATCACTCCAACCTCTGTTTGCTGTCATAGGATTATTTATAGTGAAGAAGAAACAAGCACCAACTACTTTACACTTATACTTCAAGCCTGATCCTGTAGGCTCGATAATGTCATCTTTTGTAAAATCAGCACCAGAAACCGCACTCGTATTAAGACCTACATATCTTCCGTATTCTTTAGTTCCTACTGGAGCAGAACTTACATCAATAATCCGATAAGCCCTTCTGTAATCTTCTTTAGGGAACTTCCTTAATATAATTAACTGTTGTTTCATCGTATTCTCAGGATTTTCAACAACAGACTCAATCATAGCTGTATCTATGTTACCTAGAGTTACATGTCCATTCTGTTCATTAACGTAAACAGGAATACATAGTTCACCTGTGAGTCCTAAGTCTCTAACTCTGGAAAACTGATTGATTGTCCAGTTATTAGTAGGGTCAGTCCAATGTGAATCTAAAATATCTTGAACATTACGATCTTCTGCTACATAAGTAATTCCATCTCCAACCACATACTCAGCAGTCAAATCAATAATACGCTTTGCGATAGGATTACTCTTATAGAAGTAGTGAGCATAGTCAATTGCATGTTGTTGAGTTATTGAGGGAAGATTCTTCTCTTTCCTATTCGCTCCCATAGGCTTCCACAAGTGTTCATCAGGTTCGGGTGATCCAATATAGCTAATAGCTTCTTGACTCGTATTACCTCGTAATGCTTGCCAAGATTCTTTCACTCTACTTATAGCACTCATATCTTTACCTCAATCCTCTGTGGAATAAACTACTTCTACCTGTTCCACTCAACACTCTATCCCTAGCAGTCTCTTCCTCTTCTTTATTTAACTCACTTAACCTATTGACTAGATAGCGTTTACGTTGCTCCCCCTCATAACCTTCTTCGTTAGCCTCAATCTCAGCCATTGACAATGTAGCTTCAATCTCACTAATAGCTACAGCTTCTACAGATGAAGTTAACTGGTGAACAGCTATCCATAGTGCGTCAAGGATATCATCTCTGCCACCTCTTGGGAAAGACGAATATTCCTGTTGAAACTCTTTGAATCCATTCTCTGGACTCATAAACAACTCGTCCCCTCTTCTTTCACCTTTAAACCTGACACTACCATTAGCAATAAAAGGAATAATTGCATCGTATCTCTGTTCTTTAGAACCTCTAGGAATTATTGTTTCTATTGGCATAGCACCTCTAGAATCATTTCTAGTTTGATTAATGAGATGTTGAGTTGTAGCTTGTTGAGGACCATTTGTCTCTAGAATAACCTTAGAGATATTTAACCCCCTACTTTTCCAAGTAGTGTATTGAGCATGAAGGAACTCGAGGTGTCTTGGTGCTGTTATCTTTCCAAACGCAAAATCTAGAACATATACTATTCCAGTATCAGGATCTTTACCTGCTGTGCAATGCCCGAAGTAATTCGCACTTTCTCCTTCAGAAGTAGCAGGATCACCGCCCTGTATTCCGATTAATTTTCTTATAGGTGGTACAGTAGCATCATCATAGAAGTGTAGCCACTCTACATCAAACTTCACTCCCTTCATTCCGCTAGGATCATTTTGATATTGAGCATTAAATAGAGAAGGTGGCATTGCTCTGCGTTTCTTCTCCAACCACTCTAATGGACGTTCTGCTTCCCATAGAACGCTTCCATCTGGTTGAATCGCCTGATATAACCTAACTCCCATTAGTAATCACACACACAAGCGTATGTATCCTCCATACTTGGAAACATCTCTAATACACCTTGTTGTCCTTTCATATATTGATTCTCATACTCTTTTAACGTCTTACCCTTATCTCCGCTTTTGATTATCCCTCTACCTTTCAAATGTGGTAATCGTTCTATTTGATCTTCTTCCCAATCACGAACTTCATTGAATCTCTCAGGAAAGAAAGTTTTAAGTCTTTCCCAAGTAGATTGACCTTGCCTTACACATCTACCACCACAATTATTATGACTGAATCCCATATCATAAAGTCGTGGAGTCTTAATTCCCCATGACTCCGTTTCCATCCTATGAGGAGGATTAGCGTATGGTTTCCAAAGCAATGGAAAGTCTACAGTTACTCCCTCTATTTTCTCATACTCTCGTTTAGGTGAAACCGTTCTATGCTCCTCTGTCCAATCTAAACCAAGATGTACGGTTACAGGTCTATCAACAGTTTCAAGGAAATATCTAAAGGGAATAATCTTTAAAGCCTTAGAGCAGGTAGCAACTCTACTATTAGGAATGATTTCATCATCGTAAGCAACTTCCAAAGGAGTTCTTCCATCTGATGATCTAACAATTGGAATATCCCATAATAATTCAAGGTCTTCAAGAAATCTGTATAAATCCTCATCTTCCCAGAGAGTATCAGCAAACCAAAGTATGACATTCTCTTTACCGTAACGATTAATTACACGATTAGCTGCTACAGCTGAAGAAGTGCCACCAGATAAACTAACTATATGTTTCATATCCAGTTATTCACTTCTCCCAAGGGATACTTTCCAGTTCCTCATCCCAATACACTTTGTCAGTATATTTATAAACTACAAACGCTGTAACGCTTGCTACCAGTATGCCAAGTAATGATTTCTTAAACATGTGAACTCTCTAGAACTGTTGGATATAAATCGGTATAAAGTCTCTCTGTATCAAATATAGGTATGAGTTCAGCGTAGAGATCATCGTAATGGAATCTTGTTCCAAGGAATATCTGTTGACCTTTAGGCATAAGCATTGGATCAAAACTCATCCAGAACTTACTGCTGATGTTACTTCTATTAGTATCGCTCTGACTATTCTCAAAGCTAACAACGTCATCATATACTTGAAGGGTTGCTCGTCCACCTTCTACGCTTGTGGTAATGCCAAAAGCAGCGAATGTTGCGTCTCGTTGAATATCTCCACTCTCCCACGCTTGAGTCCGATCCCTCACTACTTCGAACCTGTCCGTTTTCCAAGTAAAGTCTGGACTGTCTGGATAAAGGTTTCCGAACATTTGCCTGTACCTTTCGTTGAATCGGATACAACTTTCAATCTTCCCCATACGTTCAACAGCTAGTGATATAACAGAACTAATAATCTGAACTAACTCTAACCTATTCCTTCCAACTTTCCATAGAGGAAAACTTTCTCCTGCCAGAGCAGTTTTACCATGATTACGTGGAGCAAGGATAAGAAGTGGGTTTACGTCACTATTATCAGGATTGCTATCTCCTTCCATTAGTGTTTCCATGATCTCCCATTGAAATGGAGGTAACTTCTGATTAAACACATATTCATGGAAGTAAGCAGGGTGATCATATGCACGTTCTTCTGAAATAGATCTTTCTCTCATTCCAGAAAGAATACCGATTGATGTTACGTCAGCTACTTTTCTAGGCATTAGGATTCAAGAACCTCATATCCATTGTTTGTCCAACGAAACCAGTTACCAGTACATTTGCTAAAAGCCTTCTTTCCCTTACAGTTACATTCCCCTTCTTCTTTTGCCCATTCACCCATCTCGCCTTTACTTCCACCAAAGTAAGGTCTTGCGTGACCTTCGTCTACAAGTATCTGGTTAAAGGAGCGATCATCGCTTTCTGAGTTAAGGTATCCAAGTATCCTTCCGAACTTACCTTTACCTTCTTTTGTAGTCTGAAGGGTAACCTTGCCCTTATTCTGGGTAACAAGTTCCTTCAACCTCTCCTTACTCTTCTTTCCAAGAATCTTCTCCCACTTATTACTCGTTCTACTCTCAGGAGTATCTATACCCATCAACCTGACTCTTTCCCCTCTAAGCCATATCTTAAAACCAAGATCAATATCTACATCAACTGTATCTCCATCCACAACCCTAGTAACCTTTACTTTATATTCAAACATCTAAGCCTTCCTTTTCCTGTACAGGTTGAAGCAAAACGCATCAGAGGATGGATTGAGTCCTCCAAGCCCAAAACCTGAACAAAGGTATTTTCCATCATTCATTTTCATATAAGTTACTGATCCACAGATACGACATCTTCCTTGTTTCTTAGATTGTCTATATCCTTTCAGCCAATGCAATCCTTCTAGATATCTCCAACTCTTCTAATTGCTTCTATCGCATTATCTCTTTGGTTATGCAATTTATGGCAATGCTGACATTCGTTTCTCAGGGTTTGACCTAACGCCAACTGTATCTGGTTCATATAGTTACGGACTTTCTCTCTGGTTATCGTACTTCCTGCTATTTGCAGAACTTCGTACTTTCGTTTAATGCTCGTACTAATCTTATCTACCAGATTAACGAGAGACTTTGTTTGAAGGTCAATAGTTTCAAAGTCAGTACCAAACTCCAGTAAGTCTAAAGTCTCATCATCAAGAACCTTCTCACCATACTTCTCAACAAGAATCTTCAGCATTGCTCTAAGGAGAACAATCTCTCCGTCAAGGTTATCTAACTCAGTTCTCTTTTCCTCTTGATGTAAATGTTCTTTAAGGCGAGAGTTTGTGGCTATGTTAGAATAAACAACTCTTCCTCTATCGACAGAGGTTAACTCCATCTTACCTTCTGTATCGTGATGCTTGCATGGACCATATCCAACGTGATCTGTTCCCCAACCTGCATCAAATCTACAGATACCATTTAACTTCTTACCTCTGCCACAGATAGCTACTCCATCCTCAGAGATTTGAGGTTGACCATAATGTTCTTCTAGTTCAGCTATAGTTGTTTCGTTCATAGTTACCTTATAAAGATTGGCTCTTCTTGGACTCCATCGTTAACGGTATTAACTTTCACGCTAGAGTTAATTACAAGATCAGCACTATTAATATCACCATCATCACCTATCCTGACATTCTCAAGAGTGAGAGTACCTATTTCAAAATAATCTGCGTTAAACGCTCCTGTCCACGCGTTTACATTATCAAGGATAAGATTCTCGATAACGACATCTCCACCTGTTGTACTTTGCAGAAGTAAAATCCTGTCAACGGTCATATCCTCTGCTATATAGCTTGTTGCTCCACGACCGCTACCTATTACAACGTCATTGGTTGAACTTGCCATTGTAGGACTAAATGTGTGACCAGCAGCAATAACAGAACTTGTAGCATTAATTTTAAATATGTCACCGTTTGCCCAATCCATAGTAGGGAAGGAAGAGTTTTTGATAGTCACAGTCTCAATAGTAATAACATCACTTGTACTTGTTCCTGCAATCTGAAAAGCATCCGTTAATCCACTCTTTCCTAGATTGATATTCTTAAAGGAAACCACATCCAACCTTAAACTAGCTGGCATATTAATCTGCAACGTCTGGCTCCTATCCATAGGAAACTCAGCATCCGTTATATTGCTTCCCACCATAGAAGGAGCTTCGTAACTAGCACCTAACATCGGAAAGGTTATCTCTTGCTCTCCTGTATTCAAGAGCAGAAACATGGATGCGAGAAATCCAAGGGCAACGAAACTCAGGCTAACAACTATAAGTTTGCCTCCACCAAGATAAATTCCTGTAGGAAAAGGCAATTTTAATTTAGACGCTGAAGGTAATTTGAATCTTCCAAATGCCCCTAAACTAAACTTCAAACTAGGAATAGAAAACTTTCGATCTTTCATTATTCATTACCTCCATCTTTTATCTTTGACTTAATCTCATCACTCATTAAGCTGACAATAACACTCGCTGCTGCGGTAACTGGATTTGCGAATATAGCAAATGCCACTAATATTATATCTAGATGTGGAGCAATCTCACTCGGCTTACTTGTAGTCTTCCATACAATCAATACACCTAAAGTTACGAAGGCAAGAAAAAGCGGACCAATTAAAACTATCGTAAGAAACTGACCACCAGTTAATGTTGTTTTGGTTTTAGCTTCTAAATCGACAACCCTACTTCTAGCTTGCAGTAACTCCTCTTCTAATTTAACAATCCTTTCTCTATTATCTTGCGTCATAAAACCCTCACTCTCAGTCACATATTATCACACTTTCGCTACATTCCTTTTATACTCTCTATATACTTCCTCACGTTATATATCTATTATAGGAGGGTTCGTTATATATTGTGTATTTTTTAGATGTAAACCATCATACCAGTACATACATCGCCATAGAATCTATAATGGATAGCAAGGGAGGATTATGTAAAGTTTTAGAAAATCTAAATATTCTAAAAAAAAATATTTAAAAACTGGAGAATTTAAAATGTCTAAAGAAATTAAAGAAATTAAAACAGAAGTTAAAACTGAAGTTGTGCATCACTTGTTTAGTGGCAATACAATTGCTGGAGAATTGTTTGATAAATATGATGCAGTCACCAAGGAAGTGGTTGCGAAAGAAATTTTAGCTACTGTTCACCTTGGTTCAGATGGTCACGTTAAAGACGCTATTCCAAGCAAGGGACACGAAAAACAAGCACTTAAATACTTTAAAGCTATTTATGATGCTGAAGTTTTAGCCGAACACGGACCATATCAGAAGTTTTATAATCCACATGTTGGAAATGTTCTCTATGATCAATTTGTTATGGCTATTAAAAATAATCCTGAAGTAAAACAAGCACTCGATAATCTTACAGGAGTATTCAAAATTCCTACTGATAAAAGTGGTAATGAATTCCTCAATGATAAATCACCAATGATTAAAGGTGATCGTGTAGACAATCGTGTAGGATATTTACAAATCCAAACGGATCATAACAATGATTTAAAACTTTGTGATGAGTTTGAATCTCGTCCATGGGGTCGATTTAATTTGAATGTTGATTCCGTGGTTAAAGAAATTTATGAATCCATTGGTAACAAGATTAAAAAATAAAAATCTTAACCCATAGCATTTAGGGAAGACGTAAAAAATCTTCCCTATTTGCACGTCCAAATTTTTTTGTTTGAATTGCCATTTAAAATTCATTATTGATTAATGGGTTTTAATTGACAATTGAAATTAACAGTAACAATAGGAGTGCTAATGAAATAGTGATTAAGGTGTGGCGAAATAGAATTTTTTCGCATGCCAGTTAAAACGTCAAGAGGGTATTAACCCAATGACACATGAGGAGTTTTTACAAAAATAAAACTTTTTTTATCCAGGATAAAAATTTTTTAGAAAAAATAAAAATTTAAAAAAATGAGTTTTAAAAAAAACTGAATCTAGGGGAACTAAATCTAGGAGGAAATAATGAAAGATGTTAAGGATTACATTAATCATCAGACAGTTTTAGAAAGAGTTGAAAAACTTAACGCAACTTATAAAAATGCTGAAACGGATCTAGATGAACATTTTGCATTACATAATGAATTGTGGGATTTATTTGTTAATCAATCAGATTGTACAAATAAGTTTGCATTTAACGGGAAGAAAGTTTGTGTAGAGATTCCAAAACTATGTGAGCATATTAATCAAGTTAGGTTAGAGATGAAAAAAAGGTTGAATTTTTAGATTTTTGGGCATACCAGTTGTTTTGTCAAGTAGCAATAAACACTCAACGGATTAGATAAGAATTAATCTTGTCTAATCCATTGATTATTTATTTTAGTTATTAAGTTTATTAAAGGAAGGGTAAATCTAGGCAACTTAATATTAATAGAAAAACCTTAGTTAAAGGAAAAATGTCATGAGTAAAGTAGATGTGAGATTAATTGCTAAGAAATCTAAAAAGAGATTTTGTAAAACATGTAATCGTTTAACAGTATCTTGCTGGAATTATTAAAATGACTACACAAGTTTATAAAACTTCTCATCAGGATTTAGAAAAATGGTATGACGAGAATTTTAATGGTCATAAAAATACACCTGTTCTAGATTCACAAAAAGAATTTTGTTTATATTGTATGAAAAAAACTTCCATATGTTTTAGGTATACAGGTGAATAAATGAGTATTTTTGAAGAAACTGATCCAAAATATATTATTTCTGTTGAAGTAAAAAATGAAGAAAGATTTAAAGAACTAATGGAAATTCTTGCAGGTAACTTTACTTTCAGAGTTAATACTAATCAGAAATATAAAACCATAGATGATTTATTTAAGGAGATTGAAAATGTCAAACGCTGAAATAGAAATGAAAAGTGTTGCTCCAATGTTTATTAACATTGTTAATAAAATTACTAAAGCAAAATCTAGTATTAGTGATGCAAGAGACAATGCATTGGAATTAAAAAACCAAATGGAATCTAATCTAAGTGAATTACAAGATGAACTTAATAACTTAGAAAGCATAGAAGATGATTTAAATGCATTATGCAAAGCCATGATGATGTTTGGTAGTGAAAATTAAATTTTTCTGAACTCCAGGCAATTTGTCAAGTAGGAAGTTTCTATAATTCAAAATAGGAATTTCCTACTTCTCAATTTTGAATTTTTCAATTTTTTAAAATTTTTAAAATTCTGAATCTAGGGAAACTTTATTTCTAGGAAAAAACTTAAACTATCTAGGAGATTTTTATAAATCTAGGGAAAATAAAATGTCAAATAAATATAAGCCAACAAAATTAAGCCGATGGTCTACCGATGGTGTTACAGCTTTTGATAATGCGGAAAATTATCTAGGCGAAAGACATCCTACTTATTATGTTGTAGGAGTTCAACATAGGGATTCAGAAATATTAGAGAAATCTAATTTTGAATGTACTCATAAAGAATTACAAGATATTGTAGATAATTATTATGAGGATTCTGATTATGAACCAGATAATGCTCCATTAAAAATTAATAGAATGGGTCATTGGGCTGTAGGTTGGGTAGAACAAATATTAATCCATGAGGATTACACAATATTATTACAAACTGGAGATAAGATTGTAGAAAGATTAGAGGAATATCCAGTTCTAGATGAAGAGCATTATTCAGAAAAAGAATTAGAGCAATTCTATTCTAATATTAAATTTGCTGTTGAGGAATATTTATCTACCAATCAAAATACTCTAGATGAAAATCTAGCCTATGAGAAAAAGTATTTTAATAATGCAGGTGAACCACAAGAAAAACTTTATGAGAAAGTTAATGAATATTTAGAGACGGTAGGTAAATCAACAGGATACTTTTCAGAGAATTATCCAGATCATGAATCTATTGATGAAGCATTTAGAGAATTACAAATCGCTCATACTTTATCAACATTAAAAATTACAGCTGAAGATACAGCATTAGAACGTAATCATCATTTATCTCATTGGGAAATAATTAGAACAGATTATTGGTTGAGAAAAAATCAACCACAATTATTTGAAGTACATCAAGAAAATAAAGATTTCTATGAAGGTGAACCAATTAAATATCTAGACGCGAAATGTATTACTTGTGGTCTAGAAGTTAGGATTACGCCAAAACCATTACCAAATGAAATAGACCTTGGAGGAAGTCTATTAGCAGAGAATTGTAAAT
>TARA_R100000808_G_C2155243_1_pt1 | contig 16655 bp, 10 predicted proteins | sample TARA_R100000808 | Tara Oceans TARA_R100000808 (sample SAMEA2622852) | marine metagenome | biome: marine biome (ENVO:00000447); feature: marine epipelagic mixed layer (ENVO:xxxxxxxxx); material: "saline water (ENVO:00002010), including plankton (ENVO:xxxxxxxx)" | depth 140 m | reverse complement strand
GGTTCGATGCACTTCCCGCGCGTTCGTTTGCGTCACTCGGCCTCCGATGGCGGCTTGAGCGACTATACAAATGCTTACTTTGGAATGTCGACAACTGAAACTGGAGGATCGACAGTGGCAGACCGCAGTATCGGCGATTATCACAGAATGCTTTATAATGGCATGCCAGATGATCCTTCTGGAGGAGGCACAACCGGTGTTGAGCCTTATTCATATATCTTCACATTGGATGACATTGTGTATAATGCCGGAGATAAAGGCTATTACTATGGCTCTGGCTCCCGCGCCTCTTCGGGAACACCTTCCTATACAGCTGATGGATCAAATACTTACAAGACTCTTCTAGACGCTGGATATACTCAGTTTACTGCTCCGTTCTGGGGTGGATTTGATGCTGTGGACATAACTAAGCCTGATCCTTTCTACAACAAGGGTATGAGTGAGGGAACCTCAACAGAGCTTAACAACTATGTTTACAACACATACAAGCGCGCGATTGACACGGTTGCCGATCCAGAGTTTATGAACATGAACATGATGACGGCCCCTGGTCTTACTTTAGATTCTTTAACAACCCACATTGTTAGAGTTTGCGAAGAACGGGGAGATGCATTGGCTCTTATTGACTTGCCGAATGTATATATCCCTGCGCATGAACAGTACTATGCTTCGAAGGCATCCCGCCGCGCTACAACGCCGGAAGCCGCCAGCACAGCGCTGAAAGATCGGCAGATTGAATCGAGCTATGGGGCCACATTCTATCCTTGGGTCCAGACGCGCGACGAGTCGACAAGCCAGCTTGTTTGGACTCCGCCTTCTGTTGCAGCCTTGGGTGTTTTAGCTAGCTCCCAGGCCGCCACGGATGTTTGGTTTGCTCCAGCAGGATTTAATCGCGGTGGTCTCTCTAACGGAGCGGCAGGAATTCCAGTTACAAACGTAACCGAAAGACTTACCTCCAAACAGAGAGATACACTTTATGAAAACAACATCAATCCAATAGCTTCCTTCCCTTCCACCGGAATTGTGTTGTTCGGCCAAAAGACACTTCAAACGCGCCCTAGCGCACTCGACCGAATCAACGTCCGCAGGTTGGTTATTTATCTGAAGAAGCAAATCTCTATTCTTGCCACGCAAGTGCTTTTTGAGCAGAATGTAGAGGCTACCTGGAATCGATTTAAGGCTTTAGTTGAGCCATTGCTAGCAGACACACTCATTGGATTTGGTATCAGTGATTATCGTCTTGTTTTAGATGAAGACACCACCACTCCAGATCTTATCGACCAAAACGTTCTTTATGCAAAGATAATGATTAAGCCAGCGCGTGCGATAGAATTTATTGCTATTGACTTTGTGGTCATGAATACTGGAGCGTCTTTTGACGATTAATATAAGTCAGAAATGATTTAATAGCCTATTTAATATAGATTTAAGGAGAAACATATAATGGCTTTTTGGACAGCAGAACCTAAAGACGCAGCAGGAACGGGCGTCGGAGAACCCAAAAGAAAGTTTAGATTTAGAGTACAGATCACTGGCTTGTCCGGTAACTCTCAGGTTTGGTGGGCAAAAACTGTCACAAAGCCTTCATTTCAAGTAGCAGCTGCCGAGCACAAGTATCTTAATCATACTTTTTACTATCCTGGCTCTGTCACATGGCAAGATGTTACCTTAACGTTGGTCGATCCTGGCGATTCTGAGGCAGGAGATCAGGCAATGAGTATCGCCCAGTTCCTTGAAAAAGGAGGGTACGTCATCCCCACTGCAGCCAATAGGTGGAACACCTTAACTAAAGCAAAAATGGTCGGTGCCATACAGTCAATGCTTATTGAGCAGTTAAATGCTGCCGGCACTGCTGTCGAATCTTGGACTCTTCATAATGCATTTATAACAGACGCAAAATTTGGAGATCTTGAGTACGGTTCAGATGAACTTACAGAACTTTCTGTTACATTGAAGTATGACTGGGCTTCTTGCGTAACCAAAGCTCCCGACAAAGATAGCAACTCTAAGGTTTTTCAAACAACAGCATAGTAACATAAAATACAATATCATATAACAAAGAGAGGTGTATATTGTCAAGAAATAAAGATCGTTTAGGTTCTGATGCAAGGGCCGCGGCGACACACTCCCCTCCTCCGCAATCCATGGGTAATTCAGAGGGAGGAGGCTTTTCTTTTGTGGTTCCAACAGATTTTGTTGAGCTTCCTTCGAAAGGTAAGTATTACCCCGAAAACCATCCCTTGTTTAATCAAGAAACTATTGAGATTAAACAGATGACAGCTAAAGAGGAAGATATGTTAACTTCCCGCGCGCTTTTGAAAAAAGGCATTGCTCTTGATCGTGTTATGAGCAGTCTAATAGTCAATAAGTCTATAAACCCGCAGTCTTTGCTTGTGGGCGATCGTAATGCAATTATGGTTGCAATGAGAATTTCGGCATATGGAAACGAATACAACACTAAAGTTACATGCCCTGCGTGTTCCGAAACTCAAGACTATAATTTTGATTTATTTGATCTTGAAGATCAAGAGATGGGTGATTTAGATTCACTTTCTGTCGTGGATTTGGGCGACGGCCTTTTTCAAACTGTATTGCCAAAAACTCAATGCACGGTTGTTTTTCGTCTTTTAACCGGACATCAAGAAAAGATATTAGTTGATAATGCCGAGACCGCGAGAAAAAGAAAGAAGTCTGAAAACTCCGTAAGCAATCAACTAAAACTTATCACAGTATCTGTCAATGGTGATGATAATCCTGCTACCATCAACTATTTTGCTGTCAATGTTCCATCTTTAGATGCAGCTCATTTAAGATCGGCGTTTAAAAGCGTAACGCCCAATGTTGATATGACACAGCATTTTGAATGCAATAGTTGCGGCCACGAACAGGAAATGGAGGTTCCGCTTACGTCGGACTTTTTTTGGCCTAACCGGTGAATATATGGAGAACGTCTATGAGCAGTTCTTCTTTTTAAAATATTCAGGTGGTTGGTCATTTAGCGAAGCTTACAACTTGCCCATTGGTTTGCGCAAGTGGTTTGTCGGGCGGCTTTTAAAGCAGCTGGAGGCTGAAAAAGAAGCAATGCAAAGAGCATCGCGAGGTGAGTCGGGCGGCAGTTGGCAAACTTTAACCCCACATAACCAGCCTGGTCCACCATCTAAAATTTAATAATAAAATGGCAGCTTTTCGAAGCCTGCCATTTTTTTTATAAAACTAATTACATCATACGAGAGGTGTCTCTATGGATGATACAACAAAAGTACAAGAACTAAATCAACTGCAACAAGAGTCTCTTACTGACCACGCAAAACTTGTAGAGTTGCAGGCCGAACTGGCTCGCCTAGGTGTTGATCGTCTAAAAACTTTAAAAGACCATGTAAGTGTCTCTAACGAGCTTAAAGCAATCCTCACTCTCCACATTCAACAGCAAGAAACACTAAACGCTTCTTTAGCCGATCGGCTTCAATTAGCCAGAGATTACCATGAGGCATTGGTAGAGTCTAACATAGCCGGTTACCAGGGCCAACTAACACAAGAGGCGAGTTTAGAGGTCAGCAGGCTTTTGGTGGAACAAGCACAAGAAAAACTAAAAAACGAAAGAGCGGCCGGCACCGTCACCTCCGAGCGATTGAAAGAGCTAATCGATGAGGTAAAAGCAGCAGAGGATAAGTACCAAAACGAAAAACGTCTTGTAAAAGAAAGAAAAGAAGCCCTGAATCAGATTAAAAAATCTGTTCCTCTTGTTCTATCTATGGCTACCGCTGCCTCGGATATGCTTCATGATTTTAAAACGGGCAATGGCGATATGGCGATAAAACTTATGGGCGAAGCCGCCGAAACTCTTCGCGAAAGTTTTAAAAAAATCGCAAGCCAAGTTACAGGCGGATTTGAATTTAGCTTGAAAGGTTTGCTCGATAGAATGCTTGAGCTTGGGCTTGAGCTTGATAATATACAGCAAGAATTTCGACGCACCACCATGCTTAATGAGTCGTTTGCGCAAAGTTTAGAAGACACGGCAGCATCCACCGCAAAAACCGGCGTGAGCATGAAAGAGATGTCTGAAGCGCACATGTCTCTTATCAATAACGTATCTGATTTTACTCTATCATCTAAAAAACAAAGAGACAGTCTTGCTGAAACAGCAGCTGTAATGTCTAAACTTGGCGTTGCCACGGAAGATTTTGCACAAGGCGTCCAAGCATCGATAAAGTTTTTTGGGCAGAGCATGGACCAAGCTGAAGCTACTCAACGTGAACTATTAGCAGTTGCTCAAGAGCTGCAAGTGATACCTGGCGAGCTTTCGGCACAGTTCAGCAAAATGTCAGGCTCGTTGGCCAAATTAGGAGATCAAGGAGTTGGAGCATTTAAAGAACTAGCTCGCATCTCGAAGATCACAGGCATGGAGATGGAAAAAATACTTCAGATTACTGACAAGTTTGATACGTTTGAGGGTGCGGCTGAACAGGTTGGAAAGATTAACGCCGCATTAGGTGGCAATTTTGTCAATGCCATGGATTTGATGATGGACACTGATCCTGCGTCTAGATTTCAAAAAATGCGTGATGCAATAACAGGCGCAGGACTTTCTTTTGATACCATGTCTTATTATCAAAGAAAGTTTTTCGCAGAATCATTAGGGTTATCTGATGTAGGAGATTTGGCCTTAATGTTGTCAGGAAACATGAACATGATGCAAGGAGCCACTCAAAAAAGTGCCGCCGAATATGAAAAAATGGCAGAAGAAGCTCAAGCCATGCAAACAGTCCAAGAGCAGTTTAATTCTACAATAGCAGCTTTCTTTATGGAAAACAAAGACGCGATTATGGACTTTATGCAAATGGTAAGAGATTTGTTCCAAACATTCTTGGATAACATAGACAATATTACAAAATTTGTAAAATTATTTGTTGGCCTTAAGGTTGCAATGTTCACTCTAAGTGTTTTGCTGCCTATAATTAAAGGGGGGCTCATCCTCTATTCTGCGATCACCGGTAGCGCTGTCATACCTGCAACCGTAGCGAATACGATTGCGCAAAAGGGCCTCGCTGCTGGTTTTACTGCATCTGGGGTGGCCGGAAAACGGGCAATTGGTACATTAGTTGGTTTCGCGATTGTACTCGCCATAGTCGCTGCAGCAATGATGATTGCGTCTCCTTCAAAGCTTGTAATAGCTTTGTTTGGGTTTGCGGCTGCCGTGTTTTTGATTGGTCGCATGAGCGAAACTTCGGCAGTTCAAATTCAAGCGTTAGCTATACCATTATTGCAGATTGGCTTAGCCATTGGTATTGCAGCTGCCGGCATAGGTCTTATGGCATTGGGCTTTTCGTTGCTTAGCGTAGATCAAATGTTAGGAGTCGGAATGGCCATACTGTTAATTGCTCATGCGCTCTATACTCTTATACCTGCCTTGGCCGGCGCCGGAACGATATCTGCAACGGTTTCGGGCCCACTAATAGCGTTGGGTGCTGCATTTTTATTAATAGGAGCTGGTGTGGGCATTGCGGCCGCCGGGATAGGCTACATGGCTGAAGGATTTTCACTATTGTTTAACGCAATCGATATGCAAAAACTTACAGTTTTTAATGCCTTTATGACAACCTTAGCTTCTATGACAGGTGTTTATGCCATCGTAGCTATAGGAATGAAAGCGTTAGGGGTCGGGATCACCTCTTTCGGAGCTGGATTAAACTTTGTTGACGGAGAAAAGCTTAAATCGATAGCGGATTTTGCAATGGGCCTAGCCGGCTTGCAAACAGGCGCCTTGGCAGAATTGGCATTTATGCTTGAAAAAGTAGCAGAAGCAATGGAAGGAATTCCAGAGTCTAAAGCTGTGGCGCTTACTGCAACAATGCAAGCAGCATCTATAGCAGCAGAAGCCGCAGAGTCTTTGGCTGGTAATCGCGGTGGCGGCGGAGGTAAAGGTGGTGGCGGCAAAGGCGGCTCCGGCCAGAGATCGCGACCTTTTGAAGTTAAATTTATTTTAGACGGAGAAGTGTTTGAGCGTAAAGTGATTCGAATCTTCGAAATGGAAGATGGCAAGTTCCACGCAGAAGCCGGCCGCAACGAGAGGTAACCAAAATGGCATTTAAACGTTCTAACTTTCATATACACAAGTGGGCTCAAAGTCCTATATCGCGCAAAAGTCAAACCGGTACCAACACCCTTAAGCGCAACAGCAAGATGTTTAGAGGGACCGACGCCCTTGCCAATAAAGGCCAAGTCATTTATTTCCATAGGCCGAATCCGCTGGTTGATAATGAAGTGACAAATCCTAACAAGCTGGCATTATTAGGAGAGGCGCCGGATATATATTTTAAAGCATTTATAACTGCTTATAACGAATCATTTTCTTCTGAGTGGTCTGAAGAAACAGTGATAGGTCGCGCCGATGGACTTCACATGTTTAAGGCCACAAGTCGTGCGGTGTCTTTGGGTTTTCAAGCACCAGCAGCAACCCAGAGCGAAGCTTTTGAAAATTTGCTATCATTGCAATCATTAATAAGAATGCTGTACCCCTCTTATACAGATGGGCATAACGCACTTTCGATTTCGCAATCTCCTTTAGTGCGAGTAAAAATCATGAACATGCTAATAGATAGTTCAGGTCGTGATGAAACAAGCGAGAACGTTCTGTATGGAGGAAGCTCAACGTCTCGCGGCGTTTTGGTAGCAGTTAAGAATATTACCGTAGGATATAATCTTGAGAACGATACAGGAGTTATTGAGATTACTGAAAATTCATTAAATCAGATGTTAAAAGACGGGGGCGGACCCCGTGTGCGCGGCGATGGAGAAGAGCGCACTGGTTCCATAACCGGAGGCACTAAAAAAATACTCCCAAAATTATTAGACATCAATATGGAGCTTGATATCATTCACGAGTCTTTTCTCGGCTGGACTCATACTGGGATATACGATGAAGAAGGGGACGACACCTACGGTCCCATATTTGCCAACGGTACTATAGGGGCCGATGGAGAGCCAATGAACAAGCGTTTTGATATGGAATTCTCAACGTATGATGGACCAAATACAACTACAAAACATAACATTAACTTTCCATATGGTTTAGGTGATGGGACGAATAGTGAAGACAGCTTTGCTTCAACCACTGTCACAGAGCCGACTAGCTTGTCATCATCTCCGACTGATCCAGATTTTGTGGGCCCACCTCAAGCATCAAATTTGGGAACATCTGAAGATGCAGATGAGGCAAATCTAACTGCCTCTTGGTCTGAGTTTGGGATTAGTGTAGATAAAGGAGGAATAGCGTAAAATGTATATTGATGCGCCAGCGAAAAGCTTTAATGATGGTCTTGGTATTTCTTTTTATCATGTTTTAAGTCGAAAATCAGTTGGATTTCCTGCATTTATTACAGCATTTAATGAAACCTTTAACTGCGACTGGAACACACAAAGTATATATGGCCGCGCCGATCCAGTTCACACCTACAAAAATACAAAAAGAGCGATTACAATTGGGTTTAAGATGCCAGCTGCATCTGCTAACGGCGCATATGGTAATCTTAAATCATTGCAGCGTTTTCTTCAATTTCTGTATCCTGGATATGAAAAGGTAGAAGATAGAATCAACAATATAAGCGCTGATAACTTACCTGTCCATATTCGCGAAAGAGCTTATCAGCAAGCTGGGCTCGATCCGCATGAAAGAAATATTCTTCACGACGGCGCCGATCGGCTTTTGCATCTAAAATATAAAATGAAAAATTCTTCTGTCTATACAATTGCTCAGTCGCCTTTGGTGCGATTAAAGGTAATGAATCTAACACAAGACCGCTCCCAATATAATGGTGAAACTTTTTCCTCTTTTTTTGCTAACGCCGGCGTATGGGATCCATCGCGAGGCCTCCTAGGTTACATAAAAAATGTGTCAATTTCGCACAATCTTGAAACTGATGTTGGGGTTGTAGAAGGCGCCGGATCCGGCTTTACTGAGCCGCATATACTTCCTAAATTAATTGATGTCACGGTAGATTTTGTAGCAATTCATGAGCACCACTTAGGATGGAATCCTATTTCGTCACAAAGAGCAGCAAAGATCCGCTCCACAAACGAAGAAAAATATGCAGATACAACATCTGGGCCCGGCGCAGATCTGGAATATGCCACTGAAGGTGAAGAAGAATATGTTTTTCATTCCCCTTATGGGCTAAAACGCGGCCGTTATGAAGCTGCCTGGAGTGGCGTTCGCGATTATTCGCTTGGAGATAATCCATGGATTAGGGATGGTGATTATCCCACACTAGAGCATGCAATCGCAGATGATATACACAATCGCAGTTTATTGCCGGATATAAATAACAGCACATATAGTTATGGCCCAGAGCCAGGGTCTGCAGCAGCCGACGCGCAGCGCGCCCAAGCTGCCGCAAATGCAGCTTCGGTTAAAAAAGGTAAATGATAATATGATTATAAACAGCGAGAGGAGAGAATAAAATGCCGACCTATAACAGTCGAACTATCATTATTAATGATGATGAATTTTATCGATTTTTAAGAGACAAAAGGGGTGTCAAAAAAATTGTTCAATACGACATAACTCCTCTTTATAATCCTTCAGCGCAAGTTCGCCGTGGCCTGCCATCTACAAATCATATTTGGAGATATGGAGATAGATATTATAAACTCGCACAACAATATTATAAAGATCCGCGTTATTGGTGGGTGATCGCTTGGTACAACGCACGTCCGACAGAAGCAGACGTTAAACCAGGAGACGTTCTTTATATTCCACTAGATCTAGACGGCACTTTAAAAGCACTAGGAGCTTATTGATATGAGCGGTAATACCTCGACTGGAAAATATACACCAAGCACAGCAACGTTCGGCGCCGGCCGCCGGGTGAGCCGCTCTAACAGGCTTCATCGCTGGACTGATGGATGGACAGGGACTGCCATTGATTTCATGGACTATGGAGATAAAAACATCTTAGATGATTATAGCTGGGCCGGCTGGCAGGTCGAATTTCTTTTTGAGCTAGAGGGCGAGGATCTAGAAGATGTCGAAGAAGCCATGGAGGATTTTGAAAATGATTTAGGCACTGCCTGGTCAAACGCAGCAGAAAAAGCAATCACCTGTGGTCACAGGTATATGGTCTCGTATTATACGATTAAAGCTGCGTTTGATCAATTTTGTACAGATAGAGTGGTTTTTCCTAAAGGAGATCCGCGCGCTGTAGCAAATGCAACCTCCACCGCTCGTAGAGAGATAGTCGCTGGAGAGCCTACAGCAATGATATATTTTGCAGTCAACTCTGACGCTGATTTGATAACCGAAGATGATGCGTACTACAAGGGCCCCGGCTATTGGCAGAGCAAAACTGCGATTAAGAACGAAGTCAAGGGTTTCGTCGTCGATGATTACAGTGTTGGCTTAGAAAATATTGACACTGTAGATTACGAAACTGACTGGATTTTATATAATATAGCCCGAGGTCTTGCAATAGATTGGAAGCCGAAGATGGTTGGGCTAGATCAAGATAATATTGAAGGGATTGCTAACGGAAACGGCGAATCCCTTAATAGGGCCATGAGCGCGTACCCTCTGTTATTGGGTCCCGCTGCGTCGGAAAAAGGCTACCCCGATCCATCAGGAATTTCCTACCACCGCGGCCGCGTTGCCGCTTCTTACAGTCTCAATTGGGGAACCGAAGTGAACGACAGAGCTTATAAGAAAGAGGGCGGCATTCCTGCTCCGAATACAGTGCATGATCCGTCTTTAAGTGAAGCTAAAAGAAATGATCTGAGGTCTGCCAGCGGCGTGGGCCAGCAAATAATCGGCGAACTCGCGAGGGGTCTTCGCGAAGGAAGCAGCGGAGATCAATTCGCGGCACCTGGGTATCCTCGTTTTGGCTTTTCAAGTATGGTAGAAATGAATCGAAGCTACGCCAAATCTGGCTACTTTCAAAACCACGGCCAACTTGCCAACAAGCGCTACAATTTAAAAAATTTACCGGGTGAATTGAGGCGAATCGCTGACTTGAACGCACAAGCCAACAAGAACAATATCGCACAGCCATTGAGAGTATTAGCCAAACGAATAGATGATTTTCAAAAAATTATGTATGACGCTGTAGAATGCCTTGACAAAGCGGCCGCACAAATTTATGATGCTTATAAAGATTTTGAAGATGAACTTGATGATATTAAAGATGACGAAAAAGATGAATGGCTTACATCAGAAGTGCTATTAGATGTTGTTGATCAAGTTGAGGAACAGTCAAGAAATGTCGCAGGGGGCGGTCAGGGGGGCCACATTATGGAGGCCCGCGCACAAGAAGAAAATCGTGCTCGTATTTTCTTTCGTGAACAGTGCTTTCTCCTAGGTTTTATAAGGCAGTTTTCTTTAGGCAGAAAAGACGCTATTAGTATGATTGATGCATCTAATCATATGCTAGGCAACAAAGGAGGTTCGGTAGCGAATGATTATAGATATGGCGGCAAAAGAATGCCATATTTCGGCATTGCCGAAGGAAACAGCGAGAGCGATCCGTTTGCCATCGATCTCGCTGATACCCGCAGATCTGATTATTCAAACTATGTTGGCAATGCATGTATCCAAGTAGACGGCGATCCTTATGGATTTCTAAACAAACTTGCAATGCACAAATCCCAAATAGATTATATGAATATTGATAATTTTCGTTTATCATATTTGCAACCAAAAATACGACTGTTTAAAGTTATTTATAATCAAGAAGGCGACGAAAACGAAGTAGAAGTTAAGTTCGATACTCATTTTTCTAAAACTGATTTACAGAGATTTATGGACGGCCGCCAAAGAAGCGCTGGTGTAGGTGTAAAAAGCTTTGAGTTTACATACGATGGAAGCAACCCATTCGCAGCTAAAAAAAGTATCAAAGCTAAACTAAAAATATTTGCAAACACATTCGATGACCTGATGTTGTGTAGGGGTGCCGGAAAATGTGAAAATATGGAGGATGACGACTTTGTTAATAGCTATCGTTACGTGGATCTTGCATTAAAAACTTTTTCAAAACCAGCTCGATCAAATTGGATGGCGATGAATACAGATAGTTGCGAACCTGGTATTATAGATTTTGATTTTCGAGATAATGTAGAGATGCAAAAATTAAATTTCAGACTAAAAGCCCATATAGGGATCGAACTACCAGAAGACAACAATTTCTACAATAATCTTAAAAATGACGAAGTTTTAAGCCTTAAAGATGCTCTTAATGCATCTTGTGTTACGTTAAACTTAACCCCGACAGTCCATACTTTTGATTTAGATGATATGGGTCGAGTCGTGATGGAAATAAACTATCTAGCGTATATCGAAGATTTTTATGATAGTCCTGTATTCAATATCTTTAGCGATCCTCAAGTTTCACTTCAAAGATTTGTGCGGAATGCTGAGATTGAAATAGCTGAAAAGACATGTGAGAGCGACGAGCTTGAAGATCTTCGCGAAGACCAAGCTAACGTCGCAGCTCAAGAGTTTAGCTACTTGTTGACCACTTTGATTACGCGCTTAATTGATACTAATAAAATAAAATATTACTCAACGTCATACAGCAATATTAGCAGATTTACTGAGCGAGGCCCGTTTGCAGACATTGAGATTACTCGCACGCGGTCAAGTTTCCGCGATATGCTAGGTCAAGATGGGGACATTAAGAGCACTGAACAGTTTGAAAGACAGTTGGTGAGAAACATGGATTCAGCGTTAGACATTTTTGTTGAAAATAGTGGCGGTTCGGCACAAACAGAAGAAGCAGAACAAAAGATCGCGCTAGCTCTTAATTCAAATTACGAGACTGTAATACCTTTTTTCTATTTAGCAGATTTGGTTGATTCGGTGCTGGAGGGTATACAAAATGAGCTTGATAATTTGCCCGATTTGATTGATGAGTATTTAGCAACAGGGAATGATTTAAAATATGGATGCCTTCTTCGAAATAAAAAAGAAGAATATCTTCGCTGTAGAGAAAGTTTTAAAAAAATACGTATACTGCTTGGTCCCGCTGAGTTTGTTGGCGCCAAGAAAGGCCCTAACGGGCAAGATTCTGTCTTCGTTAATTTGGGGGACATTCCCATTTCTACAAAATATTTTGTTGAATGGATGACCTCAAAATTTTTAAAGAAAAATGAAATCGTATATTCGTTAAGTCAGTTTATGAATGATGTAATAAATAACTTAGTCAACCAATTCTTAAATGGTACTAAGTGCCCCATTAGAGGGTCAAAGCAAAAAGTGCGCCTAAATCAAGCCGCTATAACTGGAGAGTCAATTCCTCTGGGTTCTGATGGGCATGAAAACGATATGCATAAAGAGGCCGGCGGTCATAGTGCGCTATTCTCGGGCCATGGAAACGCTTCTTGTCCCCCGTTTAAGGTGCCTAATATGATGAGCAACTATATTTACTCAGGATTCGACCCATATCATGCACCTCGCGATTTATTCACAACTTATTTTGAATATACGGCGTATAGCCGCCTTAATGTGACAACGTGGCCATCAGAGATACCTATCTTGTGTCCATCTGGTTTAAGCCCAACCTCTGCGCGAACCACTATTGGGAGTTCAGAGGAAATAAATTATATGATTTATTTTGTTGGCCAAGTGATGCCAACAAGCATGATGCAAGGCATTAAGTCTCTTGATGAAGAGATGGGAGTTTATCATTATATGCTTGGTAGAGATCGAGGTCTTGTAAAGAATATCAAACTTCAAAAAACAGCGACACCTGGTTTAGCTGAAGTTCGATTTGAGCAGGAAGGATATAATGGATTGGAACAGCTGCGTGTAGTCTACGACGCCGAGATCGAATCCTTCGCGAATGTTAATACTTTTCCAGGTACATATATTTTCATAGAGCCTGCAGGCTTTTCGCCTAGCGCTAAACAAAACCAGATAGATCTGACGCGTTATGGTATTGGGGGATATTACATGATTATAAGATCTCATCATTTGTTTGCAGAAGGTAAGCTAGACACTAGAATTGAAGCTAAATGGGTTAACCAACTAGAGGCAGAGCAAGATGTTGCTTTCCGTAATGAGTCTGATGAGCACAAGGACGCTTCTAAGTGTCAATCGTCTTTGTATCGGTATCAAGAATCTATAGTCGGCTCAGCAGACATAGGATATTTAGAGCCTCCAAATATGCTGCATGAATTATTGCCTGGTATTTTTGAAAAGAAATAGAAATTTAATATGAAATCCGAGGAGTAGAATAATGGCATTAGAAGAAATAGTTGAAGGCGGCGCCGCAAAGTCGAATTCAGAAGGAAGCAGAGCTTTGTTTTACAAAAGGCTGGCACTTAAAGCGCACATTTTAAGACAAAATAAAGCCCTTGGTGTGAAAAATATTATAGATTTTAATACTGGAGAAAAACTTTTTTACGGACGCATGAATTATGAATCAATGTCGATATCCTTGAGAAGAAACGCTAACTTAAAGTCGATAGCTGCATCGAACAATACAGTTCAGCCGGCAATGGTTTTGCCTTTTGTTGCTGACTTGTTTAATGAAATGGTGCTAGTTTTTAAAAAAGCTTTGGCTCAAAATCAAATTTCTTCAAATACTCCTTATCTGTCTAACCTAAGGGCTTATAGAGGCTTTCAGTCGCCTCGCGAAGCACATGCTAAATACAAGGCTTTATTTTTAAGCAAAATAGGTAAAAAAATTCGCAGCCTGAATCCTACTTTTTCTACTCTAGATGAATTTGTGCCTGTTTTTATGAATCATTATGGGGCCACTTTGGGAACCACCCCATTAACGTATTCAAGCTTTATTAAAAGTCGTTTTAATACTATCTTATCTTCAGGTCTTGCAATCGAAGTAGCTGATTTAGATTATTTTAATGATGATAAGAAAATAGCAGAGTTTGTGGAATCTGATAACTGGTCGTTTTTTGTACAGGTATGCAATAACCATGGATTTATGATAGATGCACATGCTCCATTTCGCATCGTTGCTGATTTAAATTCAAGTATAATGTTGGAGCGCGCAGGATTTTATGGATACGCTGGCGTCAAGGGGCTTTTTCAAAGAGAGTATAAATTAGCTATAATTTTATCTATTCGAGATATGATTTCTGATTTGTTAGAGATATATAAGCACGCGACCTCTGGCACGCCTGTTGTTGAAACTGTAATGTGTGGTGATCAAATAGTTAATCGGCCGATTGTTACTAAATCGTACACACTTAGAGAAGCTTATTCTGCATTCACCATTGAAGGTCTTATCATGACCTATTGTTTTATTAAATTAGCTGAAGTGAGGCCAACAATGGAGGACACAAAAAAACAAAAGCTTTTAAGAGATATTAGGGATTTATATGCTGCGTATCGTTCTTTGACAGTGCCTCTTATTTATTTTGAAGAATTAATATCAAAAACATTTGACAGCATAGGATCATTCAGTTATTATAAGAAAACTGCGCCCGCAAAACTGCAAGCACTGTTCGATAGTGGCAAAATAGATGCTATTGAAATGGAAACTGCAGTTGAGCAACGCTCTACAGGAAACTTTTTAGGAACATCTTACATGTCTACTGACGGCGGGGGAAGTTCTGGCACCGGAGGAGGTGGTTATTGATATTCCAAGCACTTGACGATAAGTCAGAATGTATCGGAATTTACGCAGACGGCAAGCTATCGTTTGAAGATTTTCCAGAAAATTTAACAAAAACGTGGCGCTATAGTGGCTCTATTACAAATCCATCGGTGGAGTATGCCTGGATACGTGCTGGAGGCCGCAATATTGCCGATTGCTGTCCAGAAGATTTATGCAATGAACTTCAAGCTACGATAAGAAAAATGAAGGCTTATTTGAAGTCTTTCAAAATTGCCAAAGTTAACATGGCAGATCATTGTGTGTTTGATTTGATCCCTCACGATTTTCTTGTGCAGTTCTGCGAGATTAAAAACAAGATTACTGAACACGTATTTGAGACTTATGAGAAACCAGATAACTATGAACACTTAGACGCGGTATACAAGCTGCTGCATAAGATCCGCTACCAGCGCCTTAATCTAAATAGCGAAGATTGCAAGCATTTGTTTTATTCTTCCATGAATCGTCAAAAGATTCAAGAACTGATGAAAAACTATAGACGCATTGATTATAACATGTTTGGCACAATCACAGGGCGCCTTACAACGCATCCAGAATCTTTTCCCATTTTGAACATTAAAAAGGATTTGCGCCGAATAATCAAGCCTCACAACGACTTGATGATGAGTCTTGATTATAACGGCGCAGAGATTCGCACATTGTTGGATTTATGTGGTCAACAACAGCCAGAATATGATATTCACGAATGGAATATACAAAATGTAATCAATGATCTTGAGATGACGCGCACTGAAGCAAAACTGTATTTTTTCGCTTGGCTGTATAATCCTGAATCAAATGACATTGAGTCTGAACATTATGATCGCGAAAAGGTGCTTGACAAACATTACAAAGACGGCTATATTCATACTCCGTATGGGCGCAAAATTAAAGTAGAGCAGAGGAAGGCGTTAAACTATTTAATCCAAAGCACGACTGCTGATAGGGTATTGGAAAAGGCCGTTTTAATAGACAAGATGCTTGAAGGTAAAAAATCATTTATTTCACACATCATACATGATGAGATAGTTATCGACTATAGTGACGAAGATCGAGATATGGTAGTTGGTATCCGTGATGTTTTTGAAGATGGCTACTTGTCTAACTTAAGAGCAGGAAAAGATTATTTTAATCTAAATGAGTTAAAGTTATGATTTCTATTGTTGGTTTAGGTACCGCCGCTTCACGCATCGCCGAGATGTTTAAATCTACTAAAAATTACAATGTCTATGTTTTGAATAATGAAGTAGCGCGCAGCTCTAAGTACAAATATAAACTAAAACAATATGAACAACCTGAGCAGTATGAGAAAAACATTCCAAATCTAAAAAAGTTTTTTGATAGCCTAGATGACATAGTTCAAGTTTTTATTGTTGGCTCTTCTTATAGTTCGAACTATTCTTTAGGTGTCTTAGAGCAGATTAAAGCCAAAGAAGTGCATGTTTTTTACATCAAGCCAGATGCAGAATTAATGACAGGCGTACCAAAAGTTCTTGATAAAATTGTATTTAGCGTCTTGCAACAATATTCACGTTCTGGGCTTTTGTCGTCGTTTACGGTGCTGTCAAACATACACATTGAGCAGACTATTGGCGAGATTCCTATAAAAACTTACTACGACAAGATCAATGAATCTATCTTCTCCACTGTTCACTACATCAATTATTTTAATCATGCAGAGCCTGAAATTGGCATGACAGCTAAACCCCTGGATATCAACAGAATCCGTACATACGGAATTTTGAACCCAATATCTCTTGAAGAAAAATGGTTTTATGAGCTTGACATGTCTCGGGATGTGTGTTATTATTTATGTATCAATAAGGACAGAATTGAAAATGAAGGAGGGTTGCATAAAAAAATCGTTGATGCGCTCAAGGAAAAGCCTAAAAACGCATTTCGACGTATTTCTTACGCAATCTATGAAACAGAATACCAAGATTTTGGGCTTTGCGTTGCCCACACTAACGCAATACAACAATACACTTGACAAGCTACGTTGAGTGTGCCACAATAGAAATCAAGGAAAGCTTGATTTACTTTACCCAACAA
>TARA_R100000808_G_scaffold1169_2_pt1 | contig 16659 bp, 23 predicted proteins | sample TARA_R100000808 | Tara Oceans TARA_R100000808 (sample SAMEA2622852) | marine metagenome | biome: marine biome (ENVO:00000447); feature: marine epipelagic mixed layer (ENVO:xxxxxxxxx); material: "saline water (ENVO:00002010), including plankton (ENVO:xxxxxxxx)" | depth 140 m | reverse complement strand
GGCGGGGGGGGGGTCATCGCGAAGCGGCCCCGGCCCTATCGCGACATGGATTACTACTCACGGAAAATCTAGTAAATGGGCCTATGACAGATGAAATGATTTCAGAGAAGGAGCTGGCTCATCGATTAGGAGTCACCCGTAATGTCCTGCGATCTCATCGTGAGACCGATTTGGTAAAAAACGCCGATTGGAAAAAAAACGGGCGTGTCATTGAGTACACCAGCGCTGGCGTAGAGAGCCTGATGAAACTCTTGGGGGTAGAGGGGGCCAAAAACGAAAAAAACGGCGTCAGCGAGCGTTCTAGGCCCAAAGAAATGCTGGTGCTGGTTGCGGAGGGATTTCATCCCAGAAGATTCGCCAATTCAAAAATGCTTCCGACGGTCACAAAGAGTGGCGAGGCCGTTTGGGTCAGGGTGAAGGACAACAAGAATTTCAGAGCTATCGACTATCGCAGGGAGCGCATGGAGCTGCCGGTGGTGTGGGACGGCAGGGTTTGGGTGCTTAACCGGCCCTGCCCTCGATGGCTCGGCAAATGGTGAGCGCTGAATGGCGAAAAATAGAGTTTCAGAAAATTGTGGAACGAGTCAACCACAAGCGGAGGAGGCTTCGCTGGTCTTGGGTCAAGATCGAGCGAGCTGGTCAACCCTCCAAGGTGGCGCTGGTCGATCCACAGGGCCAGTTGTGGCTCCTGAAGATGAACAAGGGCGCTTGGATTAAACCGTATGGGGAAACCTCTGACATGGCTGGCAATCAACGAGGAGATAGACAACCCAAGAACAAAGCTGTTGCTGGTAGCAATGGCAGCGCTGGCTAAAGAGGAGAAAGGCAAACCTAACATGGTCTATGCAAAAAGAGAAACCTTGATGAAGTTCGCCAGCTTGACCCGAACCGGCTACTACGAATCAATAATAACGCTGAAAAGCAAAGGGTTAATATCCCCCGTTATCAGCGATTATGGCCAAACTTCCTTTATCGTTAATCTTGAGTCCGAAATACGGACAGAGTCCGAAATACGGACGGATGAGTCCGAAATACGGACGGATGAGTCCGAAATACGGACTCCCCTTACTAGTAATCCTAATACTAATCCTAATACTCTTATCATAGAGAAATCGGTATTCCTTGAAAGGGTGAAGATGGGAGCAGCGATCCCTCCTGACTTTGCCGATGAGTGGTATGAGGATTGTATCCGTAAAGGCTACTTCCTCCAGCCCAACGGTAAGATCAGGCCGTTCGGGACTCAACTCCACCACATGGTGAGTGAATGTCAGTCTTGGTTTAATAAAAGGCGAAAAACTGCGCCGGATTCAACAAGGCCGGAATCCACCTATGAACGAAGGCAGCGCCTCGACGCCTTGGAGATTCTGATTAGGGAACACAACGGAAATCCCGATTCCAAGGAGCGTCAACGCGCCACACAGGAGGAAATTGCCGATTTCAAGGCACTCAAGAAGGATCGAAACCAAATACTAAACGAAATAGGACGAAGAAAATGACGGAATCAGAGACTTTACACTCAATCGACGCGGAAAAAGGGCTGCTGGGCTGCTGCATAGCCGATCCGGCCACCAGTTTAAGTCTGATTATTGATCGGCTAGGCACAATCACGCCTGAAAAATCGTTCTACGCTGTCCGGCACAAGCTCATTTTCAAGACCATGTGCAAGATGTTCTCCAATGGCGACGCCATCAGTCTGGCTTCGCTCAATGTGGAGCTAAAAAAAGCGGAGCCGGATCAGGATTTCATCCAGTATCTTTGTGAGCTTGAAGATTTGGCGGTAACGCCCGGCTTGGCAGAATATTTCCTTCGCGAAGTGTGGGAACAGATGCTGCGGAGGCAGACGATCCGAGTCTGCAATACCATCGTCACCGAGCTGAAGAAGCCGGAGGATCATGGGGGCATCCCGGCAGTCGTGGATCGGGCCGAGGTGGCCCTGCTGGATGCCAACTCGAAAAACAAGGGCGGCGACAGTCAATCTCTGGATCAACTGCTCAACGATTTCGCCGTTGAGATGGACAATTACAAGTACGGTGAGGGCCGAATTACCGGCATCTCCACCGGGTACGAATACTTGGACAAAATGACCGGCGGATTGCACCCGTCTGAAATGGTCGTTTTGGCTGGCCGCCCCGGTTCTGGGAAAACCTCGATCGGGATGAACATCGTGGAAAACATGGTCATGGCTGGCAAATCGGTGGGGGTGTTCTCACTTGAAATGAGCGCCCTAGAGCTGGTCAAGCGCCTGATCTTCTCCCGTTGTCGTGGGGATTATCAAAAGTACCGCACCGGCTTCATGGATAAAAAGAAGGATTTGCCTCCCGTCAGCCATGCTGTCGCGGAATTTTCGGGCAAAGGGATTCACATCGACGACGGTAACGGAACCATCACCGACATCCGTGCCAAGGCACGCCGGATGAAGCAGATGCACGGCATCGACTTGGTTGTCATCGACTATGTCCAACTGGTCGCCGGGGATTCCAATTACCAATCCAGAGAGAACGAGGTCGCCAAGGTTTCGATGGGGATCAAGCAACTGGCCAAGGAGCTGAATGTGCCGGTGCTCGCTCTGGCGCAAATGAACCGGGAATCCGAAAGGGATTCTGGAAACCGCGCCCCCCGCATGACGGATTTACGCGAAACGGGTCAACTGGAGCAGGATGCAGACTGCATTATGATGCTGCACGAAGTCCGGCCCAAGGACGAGAAGGAGGAGGAGGATTGGAAGAAGGCCGGGATCGGTGAGAACGCCAAGACCGGCTGGGACTGCGCGGTGCTGGCCAGAAACCTCTACATCACCAAGCAGCGCAACGGCCCGGTGGGCGATTGCCATTTCATGTTCCACAAATCCTCCATGACTTTTGAGGAAAGAACCCCATCCAAGGTGGAGGAGATGATAATGCACAATGGGAAATTAAAGGATTTGGCAACATGAAGACGAAATACGGTTGGAGTGCTGTCCGCCACAGGCATTTTATGCAGCGGTCTTTGAGTGAGAGGGAGAGGTTGGAACGGGCGCATCCAACCCCTTGTCCTTGGAAGTATAAGCGTGAACATAAAGTTTATCCGAAGCCGGTTCACGCAAACTGTTGCAGTCAATGGGAGAGGAAGTGGAACGGCTATTGGTGGGAGGAGGCGTGAATTTAGGCAACATGAAAAAACCTTGCCGCATAAAGGCGAGGATGCTTGGCAACACCGTAGCTTCATGTTCCCCGCCGAGTGGTGGGGGTGGCCGCAGCTCCGGCTGGTTTTATTGGTTTTTCCTGCCGGGGCTGGAACTTTGAGATGTGGAAAAAAATGAAAGATCAGGAGCCGGAAAGCGGCGCGGAGGTGCTGGTGAAGGAGGCAGGCGGTCTGCCTCCCTCCCTGCGCTGGCTCGCGGAATACGACTCTGGAAAAGGCGGGTTCCACATCGTCAACGGAGGTTTTTTGGAGACCGGGGATGTTTCTCATTGGATGGAAATCCCCCCGGTTCCAGAGGAGAAATAACAATGGCAAAAGTAAAAAACGGACGACTGTTCAAGGTCGAAAACAAGGGCCGAAAATTCGGCGCAAATGAGTTCTATGCCTTCACCTATCTGGAGGACAGCGACGGCGACAACGAGACTCCCTATTTGTTCACGCCAAGCCAGTTGGAGGTGGCCAAGATTCGGGCGGAAAAGAACCCAGAGGACTTGCTCAAGAAAGACAGACTCACCGATTGGTTTGATTGATGACAGCTTACTTTCCTTGTGAATATTGTGATTTGAAACAGTTAATGGACGATGATCCTTATTTGTTTCATGGGCTTACCAAAGAAAGAGAGATAAAGTTCAAGGAATGGTTGCCTAATAATATGCACATCTATGACGCCTTCTTTCGGTACGCTACTGAATTAAGGTGTCACGGACACAGAGAGTATTATTCCGCCCGTGCCATTTGGGAACGGTTGCGATGGGACACTTTGCTGCAAGATTCTGGTGGCCCTCCCCCCAAAATTTCTGATCTGAATATGCCTTTTGTTTCGTGGCTGGCTATGTATGCGGAGCCACACTTGAGTGGGATGTTCAGGAAACGCAGAAAACGGGAAGAAGGAGGTTCTCTTAATGAATAAAGAAATAAAGGCCATTTTGGAGGAGCCGGAAACTGAAGACCGGCGTGAACTGGAGCGGAAGGTTTCACATATAAGAGTCATCGATCTGGTGGTCTCTTTCATTTCCATTCTGTTCAAAATCGTCTGTCTGAAAGTCAGGAACTTCATCAAGAAGCTATGAAACAAAAAAACAAACTATACCATTACAATGCCGAAATCACCCGCGTCGTGGATGGCGACACGGTCGATGCCTTCATCGATCTGGGGTTCGATATGCACTCAAAGCAGCGCGTCAGGCTCTTTGGCATCAATACGCCGGAGTGTCGAACGCGGGATAAGGAGGAAAAGAAGAAGGGTCTTGCGGCCAAGGCGTTCGTTTGTGAGTCGCTCAAGCAGAACAAGAACAAATGCGTCATCAAGACCCGTCTGGACAAGAAGGGGAAATTCGGGCGCGTGTTGGGGGTTGTGTATGTGGCCGACTACAACTTGAACTCTCTGCTCGTCGAGAAGGGCCATGCCGTCAGGTATTACGGGGGGAAACGGTAGCATGATGTCTGACGAGGAGATCAGGGACGACGCGCTGGTGGCCTTTTCGCTCCGTGCGACCGCGAAATTCAACAGCGGCATCAGGGAGCATAACCCGAACGGAGACCGGGGCATGATGAAGATGACTCAACTTCAGCGGATCAAGGCGGCTCAAGAGGAGTGCATGGACACTTGGTTTTACCTTTATTCGATGGAAATCGCAGAACTGGAAAAACGCTAATGAGAAAATCAAAAGGAATGACCGGCGGCTCAATCAAGCAGCCGGATGTGCTGGAGGACGGCAGCGACATTGATCCGAGCCAGATCGTTGGCCTTAAAAAACTGATAAACGACGGCAGCAACCGCTTTTGGGCGAAGCGCGGCATGGTCGATCCCTCGACCGAGCGGGGGTATCACTATGGACAAAAATCAAAATCTAAAGGAACAGAAAACCCCGGCTAAATCCCCTCTCCTGCCTGCTGCTGTTCAGAATGAACTGTTTTCGGACGAGGAGTTTGCCTCTGGCCGGGAGCTGGTGGAAGCCTACGAGGCCAAGCCGGGGAAGTTCAGCGGAAAGATTCTGGAGCGCCGCAAGGAGCTGGTGGACACGATCCTGATGCACATTGTCGATGGCTGGTCGGCCCTTGCGATTTCAAAGGTTTACCGCATCAGTAGAAACTCCATCCAAGCTCTGATTCAGCGCGCCGAGGACGATGGCCGGATCGCCGCCTTTGAGAATCGCTTGGCGGGGGCTTTGAAGTACAATGTCATGCTTTCAACCGAGGTGGTTCAAGAGCATTTGGAGTCTGGGAATGCCACCATGAAGGATGCCTACATGAACATGGGCATTAGTGCGGATAAGCTCTTTGTTCTCTTGGGTAAGGCCACCAGCCGGGTGGAGCACAGTTACAAGGACAATAGCAAGGAGTACGAGGCGGATGTGAAGGCGCTGATCGAGGAGGGGAAGAAACTTTTAGAGGAGAAAAAAGTGGCAATCGATGTCGAATCAAGAACAGAAATTCAAGGGGTTCAAGCAGACCCCGTTCGCGGCGATACCTGAAATCACGCCGGAGGAACTGGCCATTATCGGCCAATCCAAGGGGTTGAGGAAGGTGATGGATGTCCTTGAGCGCCGTGAGAAGATCATTCATGCCGCCAAGGTAGATCCGCTGCGTTCGGGCATCGTGCTCGATCCTTGGAAGGATGCCTACCGGCTGCTGGAGGAATGCGATGAAATTTTGATTCTGGGAGGCAATCGCGCCTCCAAGACGGATTTTGCGGCGCGGGTAGCCGTGGAAACTATGGTCGAGGAAGACCGCCGTAATGTGTGGTGTCTGCACTCTACTCTGCCGAGTTCGATCGAGATGCAGCAGCCTGTTATCCGCCGCTATCTCCCCACGGAGTGGCGTGACATCGGGAAGCAGGGTCAAACCACCAATGTTCGCTGGACAGACAAGGGCGGTTTTGCCGATCAGGTTTTTATTCTCCCCAACGGCTCCCGTTGCCGCTTCTTAAATTACTCCATGCAGGAGAGCGTGTTTGAGGGCGGCGAACTTGACCTGATCTGGGCCGACGAGCTGATCGGGTACGAACTGGTCAAGACGCTCCGTTTCCGTATCGCCACCCGTTCCGGCAAGCTCATCATCTCGTTCACGCCGGTCAAGGGCTACAGCATGGTGGTCAAGGAGTTCATTGCAGGGGCAAGGGTTCTGGAGTCCCGCCCTGCCCCTCTGCTTGAGCAGGATCGGGTTCATGTGCCAGGTTGTCCGCCGGGCGAGATGCCCTACATCCTCCAGCCCATGCGCGGCAACGCGCGCGTGATCTGTTTTCACTCCATCTGGAACCCGTTCGGCGGGTACGGCAACATCGTCAAGATGCTGGAGGGCAAGACCTCGGAGGAAATCAAGATTCGGGCCTACGGCTGGGCCGAGCGTCTGGAGGGCAAGGCGTTCCCCAAGTTCAACGAGAAGGTTCATGTCGTCGATCCCAAGGACATCCCAACCAAGGGAACCCGTTACTGCTCCTGCGATCCCGGCGGAACCAAAAACTGGTTTCTCAAGTGGTATCTTGTGGATGATCTGGATCGGGTCTGGCTGTACCGGGAGTGGCCGGATCGCAAGCAGTACGGCGAATGGGCGCTGCCGGGCGACAAGCCGGACGGCAAGCCGGGGCCAGCCCAGACCCCGTTGGGAATGTCGATCCTCTCCTACAAGCGCCTGCTGGCCGAGCTGGAGGGTTCCGAGGAAATCTTTGAGCGCGTGATCGATCCGCGCGGCGGAGGGGCGGAGGTTCCCAACATCAAGCAGGGTCAGAGCATCATCAGCATGATGGAGGAGGAACAGACCTCTATGGACGGCGAGGTGGTGGGGCCAGCTTATATCTGGTACGCCGGGCCGGGCGGCGACATCGAGGACGGGATCACGGTCATCAACGATATGTTTGATTTCGACGACACCCAGCCGGTCAACGCCATGAACAGCCCCCGCTTCTTCATCTCCAGCGCCTGCGAACAGAGCATCTATGCCTACTCGGAATACACCGGTCTGGACGGATTGAGGGGCGCGCTCAAGGATGTGGTTGATCCTGATCGCTACCTGTTCAAGCGCGGCGTCTTCTATGTGGACGATCATGTGATGCAGGCCACGGGCGGCGCGCAGCCGCTCGGCGCGTTTGGGCGCTCGGCGCGGTATTCGGACTTTGACTTATGAAATTCAACGATCTGCCACTTCTGCTCAAGCCGTATCGAGTCTCGGAGATCACCGGGATGACGAAGCGGCGGCTCCGTGATCTGGTCAGTAATGGCGAGCTGGAGGTGATCTACACGAAAGGACGGCGTCAACCTCTCTACAAGCGGGAGAGCGTCAGGGTGTTTTTAAAGCTGGAAGGAAATGAAGAACTACGAAGATAAAGAAAAGAGGAACGCGGACTTGGCTATTCTTGCCGTCGATCACCGATTCGGCGCGTTGCTGGACTTGTTGGGCGAATTGCATATCGCGGAATCCGTGATCGCGAGCGACCCCAACATTGCCTCCGATCATGGTCGGCTCGCCTTTTATGTGGGCCGGATGGATTGTTACCGGCTCATTAAAGATCATTTGACGGCTCTGGCCGGAGATGATGATACCTAATTTCGCACCGTTTAATACCGTTTAATACCGTTTAAACCCGTTTAGACATACCCGGTGTTGCCGGGAGGAACTGAACCCGTGTAAGGCTGATCCCTTACGCGGGTTTTTCTGTTGGTTGACCCGTTAAAAAATCAACCGCTGTTAACCGTCTTGCAGGTAAAAGCAATGGAAGCACAAGTTATAGATGCACAAGAAGGCGCAGCGACCGCCGAGGAAACTCCCGTCGCGGATAACATCTCCTTTGAGGGTCTGGGGGAGTTGTTGAACCAGAAACCAGCCCAAGAGCAGGAACCCGCTGAAGGTGTGGATGAGCCGCCTCCAGCGGATGCACCGTCCGAGCCAGAGGAAACAGCCGATCCGGCTGAACCAGAACAAGCCCCAGAGGAGCCGGAGCAATCCAGCCCTGACGAGGCCGACGCTGGGATCAGCGACAAGGCGCAAGCCAAAATCGACAAACGGATCAGCAGTTACGCGGCTAGGGCCAAGGCAGCAGAGGAACGGGCGCGGGAAATCGAGCAATCAGTCGAGACGCTCCAGTCCGAGAAGGCCAAGTTGCAGGAACAGATCGAGAAGGCAGGCACGGAAACGCTGCTTGCCGGTGATCCCCTAGCTGATGTTGTCAGCAAGGGCGAGCTGATCGAGCGGCGGAAGCAGTTTCGGGATTGGCGGCGCTGGGCGAGCCGGAACATGGACGGGGGAACTTTCTCCTTCGGTAACGGCAAGGAGCAGGAATACACCGCAGAGGAGGTTCAGCGGATACACGACAACGCCGAGGATATGTTGGAAATACACATCCCGGCGCGGGAACAGTATCTGGAGAACCACTCCCGTTTTGAACAAATGGTCGGGGAACAGTTTCCCGAATGGAGTGAACCCAGCAGCAAGGCTTACCAAGAAAACATGGAAGTCGTGCGGCAGATGCCGGAACTCAAGCGGTTCCCCAACTGGAAACAGTTGGTGAGCGTTTTCCGGCTTGGGTATCAGGAGTATGACAAAATGCTCCAGCCAACCGAGAAGCCCAAGTCCAAGAAGGTTGAGGCTCCCTCAACGCCGACCAGCGTTCCATCCCCCTCCGCAGCCCCCGCCCCGGCAAAGAACGCGAATCTGGAAGCTGAACTCGCCGCAGCCCAAAAGGCCGTGGACGACTCCAACGGATCAGCCGATGCCTATGCTCAAATGCTCATAGTGAAAGACCGCCTAGCGCAAGCGCAGGCGTCAACAACCTAAAAAGACAAAACTATGGCTAGTGCAAACAGCTATGCTTCTCCCTCCACCGATGGTGGCAACAGGGAAGACTTGCGAGATGTGTTAACTATACTGGAGCCAGAACAGACTCCAGTTGTCTCGGCTATTCGCAAGGGGCCGGGGCCACGGGGAACCTTTACCGAGGTTCTAGCAGATGAGCTGGATAAACCGCAGATCGGCGGTCAACCAGAGGGCAAGGACATTACATCGTTCTCAAACAAAGCCACCAAGCGTCAGCGCTTTGGAAACTATATCCAAATCCAGACGCGGGACTTTGGCGTGACCGATGTTCAGCAGTTGGTCGATACCGCCGCAGTCAGCGACGAGTACGGCTACGCCAAGATGAAAACGCTTCGCGAGATGAAGCGCGACATCGAGGCCACCATCTGCTCGGACAACGATCGCCAGAGTGGCAACGGAACGGATGAATGGAAGACGCGAGGATTATTCCGCTGGTTGCGGGGTACGGCCAACAACGCCCCTATTGATATTCCTGTCGAGTACCGCACTCCTGCGGCTCAAGACACATCGGCCACCGTTACTGAAACGGTCTTGAACAATGTGTTGCAGAGTCTCTTTGAGACTCACTCGGCCAAGAACTCCTACATGGGGGTCTTTTCTCCGAATGTGGTCGAGATCATTGACCTGTTCACTCGCATCGAGGGAAGCAGCGGTCGGGAGCGTTACACGATCAACGACAATGCGGCCACCAAGACCATCAACCTTGAGGTCAAGGTGTTCAACAGCTCGTTCGGTCGCTTGAACATCCTGCCGTCGGTGTTCCTAAACTGGGACACCTCGGCCAACTCGTTTGATGACGACGCAGGACTGATCCTCGATCTGAAACTGCTGGAGCTTCAATACATGATGCCCCTCACCGTTCACAATATGGACGACGAAGGCGGCGGAAAGCGTGGGTACGCGAAGACCATTTACAGTCTTTGTTGTAAGAATCCGAAGGGTTTGGCGCGGATGCTCGCTGCTGACTAATAACTGATAAAGGAAAGGATAATAACATAATGAGACATTATCGTTTAACAAATCAGGAGAGGGCTGGAAGCGGGTTCACGGATCAATTCGTGATCGAAGGCAAGGAACTGACGGCTGCGGCTGCAACGCAAACTATTGCATTAACAACTGAAACCAATGCTATAGTGGATGATGTTGTTGTTGTTCGGCTTGATGAAAAAATAACCGGGCCTGCTGGCACGGTTAAGGTAGAAATTGGTACGACTGCTGATCCGAATTATCATTGTACTTTGTCTGCTGACTTAAAGGCTGCTGCCGCAGGAGCCTTAACGGGGTCAGTTTCGACATCTACCCGTGCCGTTACGGTCATCAGCTCGTCCACGGCGATAAACGCCAAGTTCACGGAGGGGGGTAGCAATCAGTTCGACGCTACAACCAATGCCGGACAGGTGTCCGTATTCATGCGGATCGTTAGAAGTAGCGATCTTGGATACGACCAGTCGTAGTGGCTGACATACTCATACCGAAGTTCGGGGGGCGGGGGCGCGATGGCGCTTCCGTCGCCCGTGCTTTGTGTGATCCAGAGCTTCACCAGAAATACATCAACGCCGAGAAATCGAAGTACCGGCGCAACGCTCAAAAGATTTTTCAGAGATACAAAAACCGTCAGCGCCGACCGGGATCAGAATACGATCTGGAAGCGGTGATCCCTGCCCGAACCTTCTTCCGCTGGATGCAGACCGATCCGCACTTCTGGGAGGATGACGGCAATGTTAAAAAATTCATCAAGGACAACCCAGAGGTTAAGCCGTGGAAGTAGTCAAGTATTCTGATTTGGTAAAGCGCGTGTGCGCGCTGGCGCAGCGCGTTTACAGCGAATTAAGCAACGACGACAACGACCTGATTGGAATATACCTCGACCAGCGCCTCAAGCTGATCTGGGAATACTACGATTGGCCGGAACTCAAGCGCGCAGAGAAGCGCTACTACCGGCCCCTCTACGCCACGGCCACCACTTACAGCGCCGGGCTGGAGGTCTATTACCCGACCGAGAAGAAATATTATCAGGCGCTCAAGGCCACAAACGGCAACGCCCCCACCAGCACCTCTCATTGGGCCGAGTCCAAGCAGAGCTATTCCGGCGACTCATGGGTGAGCGGAACCACCTATGCCGTGGGGGATACTGTTCTCTACGCCGTGGACGGCAATTACTACGCCTGCCACACCGCGCATACTGCCAGCGGCACGCTCACGCCGGACGGCGCGGGGGGCAATGACAGGTGGGGCAAGCTCACGGAGCTTGACCAGTATGTTGCGTGGGAGCAGACCGGCGAAAACAAGATTGGCGACATCATCGAGGTCTGGGATCAGAACCCGCGCACCAACAACAAGGCGGAGCCGGAAACCTATTTCCAAAGTGAAAACGGCATCCAAGTTTTGAATGGGCCAAACTTTGTTTTTGTGGAATACAGGCAGCGCCTCCCCCACCTCCTGTACACCGCATGGGCGACGGGATCGGACTATGGTGAAAACGATGTCGTCCGTTTCCCTGCAACCGGCGCAGACTTTGATTTATACAAGGCGACAGGCGATCACACGCCCAGTAATTCCAATAAGCCAGAGGAAACGGGCGCGCCTTGGTCTTTGATTCAAATCCCGCGCGACTTCTCCGCGTACCTTTCCCACGGCGCGGCGTCGAACCTGTTGCAAGTGGACGAGAAGGAGACGCTCGCGCTGGCGCAGGAACAGTACGCGGAGCAGGCATTGAGCGAGCTGCTCGACCGGGTCGAGCGACAGGAGCAGCAGCAGCGTCAGATGAAGGTTTTACAGAGGTAGATTTGTCATGGCAGCAAACAACGATACACTAAAGGAAGGGGTACAGATTCTGTATCAGGTTACACGGCAGTCGGGCGTAGCGGCGGATGTTCACGATCGATGTCTGAAGGCAGCGCAGGAGCTGGTGGCTCATCTTGATGGCGATCCCGGTTCAAACTCGGATCAGCCGGAAATCGTGATGCCGGGTGCGCGAGGTAAGTCAAAGGAACCAGTTAAAACATGAAAAAAAGCAAAACAGTAATCGGGGCCATCGGGGCCATCTTGGCGGCGGCGGGGGGTTATTTGAGCGGCGAGCTTGAGATCGGCGCGGCAATCAATGTCCTGACGACATCGATATTGGCAATCTTCCTTCGTCACGGAGTGAAGAAAGCAGAGGACGCAGCCAAATGATAGATTATCGATAACACATGGGAATTATCAGGGCCATTGCGACCTTGATAAACGCCTTTCCGTCGCTGGCGAAACTTTTGGAAAGGATCAATTCTGCGATCAAGGAAAAGAACGCCCGTGAAAATTACGACCGGAAGGCTGATGCGATTGATGCTGCTGTCCGTGCTGCTAACAGCGGGATGTCAGCACGCTCGGTTGAATGGAGTGGATCAGATGCTGGAGCATCCGCAGTTTCAAGCGGCGGCGCAGGCAGCACCACAGTTCACAACGGAAGTAATGAAGAAGCTGGCAGAGTATGAGTACGAACTGGAGCGGCGCTGATGCCAGAATACATCACAGACGGGGATCAGGGGTTTGTCGGGGTCAACATGAACCTCGACCCCGCGCTGCTTGAGCCGGGTCATGCAGCCGAGGCAATCAACAAGCGCTTCAAGAACGGTGTCGCTCGCACCCGGCCCGGCCTCGTCAAGCTCAACTGGAGCAATCTCGCCAAGGCCGACTACGAGAACAAGACCTACGCCGAGAACGACATAGTCCGCTACAGCGGACGCAAGGCGACCAGCATCACCGGCACATCGCCAAACCAGACCTTCACCACGGCCATCGTCAGCGACGGCTTTGACTTTGCCTCCGGCTACAACTTCGAGGCCGATCCCGGCGGCTGGACAAAGGGAACCGGCTGGACAATCAACACCTCGGCAAACAAGGCCACCTCTGACGGCTCGCAATCCGCCCTTTCAAATTTAACGCACGCGATCGACACAGCGCCGGGCCACGCTTACAAGGTCACATTCACCATCCTTGATTACAGCGGGGGAACCTTGGAGCCGTTCCTTGGTAACGCCGACAACGGGATTTCGCCCGTCTCTGGAAATGGAACCCATACCGTTGTGCTCACGACATCTAATCCCGAAGACACGATCCATTTGCAGGCGTCAGCCGATTTCGTTGGGTCGGTCAAGGATGTCAAGCTATGTGAACCGGCTCAAGTGCAGCAAAACGCCAACACCGGCCCGGCGTCCAACCCGTTCATCGGCCCCTATTTCAAGCGGACAAGCGTGGCCACCCACACGCACCCTGCTGCGAGCTACGCGCTTGTGAACAATGTGGAGACATGGACGGTTTCATCGAGCTGGACGGATTTGGGTTCCAGAATCTTTCCGTTCAGCACCGTCTACGGCGCTGGCGTCTTCAACGATCCCAACAACGAGGAGTATGTCATCATTGCCACCAGCGACGGCATTTACGCCACCAGCGAGGGGTTCCTGACATTCAAGCTGCCGGGGCTGGCCAGCGTGGATCGGGATGTGACATTCGTGCAGGCGTTCAACCAGATGGTGATGTTTCGCGGGGAGAATCAGGCTCCAATGGTGATGGCCGATCTGGCCAAGGGCTTTGTCTCTGTCACGCAGGAGGACACCGATTTGAGCATCGAGGACAATGACTTCGATGGAACCGACACCATCCCGAACGCGGAGAATGGGATCTACTTTCAGAACCGGCTGTTGATTCCCCACCAGCGTGACCTAGTGGCTGCCAGCGACTACCTCAATGTCACGCGGTATCAGCCGGTTCTGTCTAACTTCAGAATCAACCAAGGCTCCGAGGACAAGCTGGTGGCGCTGCACAAGTTCGACGCCTCCACCGTGATCTGTTTCAAGTCCAGCTCGATCTACATGGTGCGGAACATCTACGGCAACCTCACCGACATTGTGCTCGACGAGCTGACCAACGCCTACGGCTGTTTCGCCGCCAAGAGCATTGCCAGCGTCGGGCGCGATGTGTGGTTCCTCTCCGACAAGCGCGGCATTTGCAGCCTCGGCATCACCCAGAGCGGCGCGGTGCAGGGCGCTGACGAGCCGGTTTCAAGGCCGATCCAGCCGATCATCGACCGCATAAACTGGAACGCGGCCCACAAGGCCGTGAGCGCCTACAACCAGAACCGCTTCTACTGCGCGCTGCCCATAGACGGGTCGGATTCGCTGAATGTCATCGTCTGTTATGACTTTCTTTCAGGCGCATGGGCCGGGATGGATCAGGGCATCAAGGATTCCTCCGATTTCAAGGTCAAGGAGTTCATCCAGCCCAAGATCGCCGGGCGCAAGCGACTCTGTTTTCTGGACGAGAACAACACCATCAACCTCTACGACGATGAGGAGTACGGCGGTGTGGTGGATCAAACCCTCAACGCCGACGGCTCGCTCACCAACTACAACATCGAGGACAAGCTCGTCAGCCGGGGCTACAACCTCAAGAACATGGAGCGCAAACATTGGCACGCGGCGCGCGTCTGCGCGCAGAGCCTCAACCCCAGCTTCACCGTGCGCGCCACCGTGGACGGCGCGGAGGAGACGGAGACGGTCAAGGGGCCGATCACATTCGACCGCACCAAGTACGACAAGCCCTTCTATCAGGCCGACTTTGTCGCCACCAATGTCAATCAGGATTTCTCAACCAAATATCGTCAGGACTACTCGATCTCGCTGGCTGAAGACGGAAGCACGGCGGCGGGTCAGTTGTGGCTCTCTAAAGACAACGCCGACGGGCCGGGAGTGTTCCCCGATCTGCATCAGGAGTCGCAGAACAAGGTGCGGCTCAAGGCGGACGGGCGTTATGTCCAGATCGATGTGCGGAACACGCAGGGCAGTCTGAAGATCAGCTCGATCTTGGTGGACGGCTTGCAGGACAAAATGAACTTAAACAAGGATACATAGGATGCCATTATCAATCACAGTACAAGCAAACGAATCGTTCCCGGCCAACGAAGCCGTGACGCTCGCGAAACTTCGCAGCGCCGCCAAGCCCAGCGTGGCCATCAGCGGCTCTGTCGGGTCGGACGATCTTGCGGCCAATAGTGTTTCGGGAACAAACATCGCCGCCTCCTCCATCACCGCCGACAAGATGGGCTTGGCCGCAATCACGGGCGAGACGGGGAACACCACCCGCAAGGGCGTTATTCTGGTCAGCGGCACGACCAGCACCGACAAGCAGTACGGCGAGCTGTATGCCGGGAAGGTCAACCAGTTCCTGATCGGGACGGGAACCGTCTCGGAAGGGGCATGGACAGGCACTTACGATCTCAAGAGCAAGGCGCTCTCCGCCGCCTCCTCCGTGGAGGTGACGGCGCAGGGCGACAATGACTTCGCCCTGACCATCAAGGACGACGCGGTGGTCAAGTCCATGATGACCAACAACTCGGTCGGCAACAGCGAACTCTCCGGCTATGCCGTGACGCTCAACAAGATCGCGCCGGGCGGCGGGATCGCGGCAGATGGCGGCATCGCAGAGAACGACTCCTCCTTCTGGGGCGGCGTGCTCGACATCAACCCCAACTCAAAGGTCGCTGGCTACGCCGGGGAAGTGGCGGCGCTCCAGCCGACAGCAGCCAATCAGGTCATCTACTCCGAGGCATCAGGCGCTCGACTCAAGTTCGGGGCGCACCCGTCCATTCCGACGGCTTGGGTTACGGCTAGGCAAAAGGGAGGGACGCTGAATTGGGAAGGCTCTGGTACGGTTGACAACACGGATTTCAGCATTATCTCGGCACGGGGTGTTGCCTCGGTGGAGCGAACAGGGCTTGGAACCTACAAGATAAAATTTGACGCCGGATATTACGAGACAGCCCAAGCGGTTCAAGTTACAGGGTCAGGGTTTTTTGACTACAATAATGTAGTGTTCCCGGTTGGCGGCACTCTGCATGACACAACTGGCGTCACGGGTAACACAATCACAACCAGCAACGATGTGCAGGAGATGACTGTTACCTTTTACGGTGGTGTTCACTCTCTAACGCTTGCGCAACTTTACAAACGAAATCCAACTATATTCCAGCTCTATTTCTATTGATGATTACTGACGCAAAGATCAGCAGCGCTGCGAAGATCAACCCGGCCAAGATTGCTCCCGCCCAGGTGGGGCAGCTCATGGTGGCGCAGGCCAACGGCAAATACGCGCCCGTCACCATCAGCGGTGACGCCAAGCTGGCTCCAGACGGCAAGCTGCGCCTCAAGAATGTCGCGCCTGCCACGACTGCGGACTTCCAGAACCCAAACGAGCAGGCACTCAAGCGCTCCGACTTGAAGGAAGGCAAGACCCTCGTCGGCGGCGCGACCACGCCGGTTGAAGTGCCGGTCGGCACGGGCGCAAACGCCATCCCGCAAAGAGACTCCAGCGGCAACCTCAAGGCCGAGACGGCAGACAACGCTGACAAGCTGGATAATCAATCTGGCACATATTACACCAATGTAGACAACCATGTTTACCCAGATCAAACGACAACCGAGACGAACGGCGACTCAACGATAACCACAAGCTCGGCTCCGACGGTTATTGAGTTCGTTCCAAACACCAGCAACTACCCTGCCGAGTTTTCACATACATTTGGGTACATCCCCGATGTCACGGTCTTCAAGATTGTTAGTGCTGGGACTTACGAGATGATCGACGCAGAAGTGACAGCTTCAACGAGCAATGTATCGGTGGATGTTAGTGACCGGG
>TARA_R100000808_G_scaffold99_3_pt1 | contig 16714 bp, 13 predicted proteins | sample TARA_R100000808 | Tara Oceans TARA_R100000808 (sample SAMEA2622852) | marine metagenome | biome: marine biome (ENVO:00000447); feature: marine epipelagic mixed layer (ENVO:xxxxxxxxx); material: "saline water (ENVO:00002010), including plankton (ENVO:xxxxxxxx)" | depth 140 m | reverse complement strand
TAAAGCTTCAGCCATTCCTTTGATTTCCATGCTCAAGCGTTCATTCGTTTTAGCCACATCTTTAAAGGCTACGCTCAATCCATTGACTGCATCCGAAGTAACACTGCTTTGCTTATTCTGTTCCTTGATGACATCGATTAATCGTTCATCCCCTCTAGTATCTTTTTCTTCCCAGCGAATGATTTCTTCTTTGTGACCTTGTTGGGTTTTAAATATGTACCAACACATAATTCCTATGATCACCGCAGGAAGGCCGATCCTTTCCACTAACATCAAGATTGATTCTACTTCCATAAGACCTTGAGGTTGTGGTGGTGTATGAGAAGGAAAATGGTGATCCATTTAAGGCTTTGGATACTTGTCTTTTACGGCTTTAATCTTAGCTTTCCACCCATCCATATCGTGATATATCTGGTCTAGCTGTTCAGGAATTGGGTCAAAAGCATTAGCTCTTTGAATTTTGTAATAAGTATCATCAATTTTCTTTTGTGCCTTTACTTTTGCTTTTTCAATTGCTTCTTTAGTTGGTTTTTCATGGTCAGATAGAATCTGAAGGGTATCGTAATCTTCGCCAAGATAAGTAAATTTAATATCTGGATTAATTTCTACAATAGCATCTGCTATATTGGCAATTTGTTTTTTCATAATCATGAACCTATTCTAAATCCTGAAAAATGTGTTATGTTCTCCTCAAGAACTACCCCAGAGCCACTGCCAATATTTCCATAAGCTATACAATATATGTAATCAGAAGATCCATTCATATTAACTAAAGCACTTCCAGTACCACCCAAAGAATACCAATATTGAGTTGATGAACTGCTATCTCTAGCATCAAATTTTATTTGACAAATTTCATTTGTGTCATCTAATGCAGTGCTATTTTTCTTGACTCTAACATTTAGAATTCGCAAATAATAGGCACTATGTGAATACGCTCCAATACTAAGAGAAACGTGGTATTTCCCTGCTTTTGTAGGTTGAAATTTATAAGTTGTTGTATTAAACCAATTATTTGGATCACCACCTTCAGTTGATTCATTAGCAAAAGCTATTGCAGTATTAGCGGAATCCGAAATCGTTTGGGAAGATGACAATTTTACATGAAAATAATCTTGAGTGTTAATAGAAGCATTACTCCCTAACGTAACTGTAGGATTATTTTGATTTACTGTTATCTGACCATCTGATGCTATTGTAATTGCACTATTAGCATTTGCTTGGTCTTTTATATTCGTTATCTGTAAATCGCTAGGCATGATTTTTACTCTGGTTTAGTGGGCCAAGTTATATTTGTTTTAACCTAAAAGATAAACTGAAAATGCAGATTCACTACCAACATGAAGCTTACCATCTGTAGCTACCATACTTATTATGTCGCCAGAAGTGGCATTTACTACACCACCAGCGGTAATCATGCCTTCATAATTTGCGGAACTTCTAAGTTTATCATAACCTATATATGAAGCCGATCCCCCATGCCTGAGTTCAAATCTGCACAGATCACCAGTGCCAGCATCATTGTCAACTAATACTGAACCAAATACCCAATAAACTCCTGAAACTGGACAAGTAAATTCTCCTTGACCTGTACCAGAAGCGTTTACAAAATGACCACTATTAAATCTTACATTACTAAAATATAAATTTACATTTAGTGTACAATAAGCATTTGTATCCGCTGGCAGTAAACCACATCCACCAAATCCAACAACTTGAGATTTTGTGACAATTCCACCAGAAGAAATAGACATTGCATCTGGATCACTTGCACTTCCAATGTTGCCACCATCAGCAACTTTTATTCCACCTGAAGCTGTTAAAGCTCCAGTAGCTGTTAATGTGCCACTAGCAGTAATATTACCAGTAGAATCCGCAATTGAAATTCCAGCCGTTCCGTCTTTTGCTTTTACAGATGATACTTTTATTTCAGAACTCATGTTGCTTATTCTGGTTTAGTGGGCCAATTTAAATTATCTAAATCGCTGAAATCCATATCTCTTAATGCTTTTCTATACGCTTTCCACTCTGTTTTTTTATCAGTTGGGTAATCTTCAATCATATAAATATCCGATTCAGCTAAATATTTATTTCTATATGCTTTTTGATTTACTTCTTTTCGGTTAGTTCCCTCAGCAGGATTGCCAGGATTATGTTGTATTCGTATTATTGTACTCATGCTAATTTTAATCCATAAATTGAATGCCAAGATCCTCGGTACATAGTTGCATCAGATTCAAATAAAAATGCAAAACCAGTTATATATTGATTTGCGTTTATTTTAAAACCTCCAAAAAGATATTGATCTTCACCTGCACCATAAACATGACCAACTGCTCTGTAATAACCATAAGGTCTGTATCCTTCATTTCTTGAAGAATCAATTTGATTCCCATCTATCGTTGGTTCGGTAGTAGCACTTGAATAACAATTCCAAATACAAATCTCACCTTGAGCGCCCTGACTTCCTGCATTTTGAAAAATATCTGCTATTAAAAAAATATGATCAGCACTGGAACTATTACTATAATTACCTGAACCACCACCTTGTGCCTTATAATCAGTAAAAAAAGTGTAATTAGAACCACTGTAATACGCTGATGCTCCTGTCATAAGCCTAAATCTTAAATCATGAGTACCATCAGCACCACTCAATTGAAAATATATTTTGTATGCAGAAAATTCACTAGATACTGTTAATGTGCTTCCTGCTTCATTTACTAATGGATAATAAGAAGTATCAGTTGGGCTGGTATCAGTATTATAATGTTTTGTCCCTATATGTTGCCACCCATGTGGACTTGCACCATCTGTTATGGTTACATTAGGATCAATAGTCCCTGCACTTATTGTCCCTGCATTGTCGATTCCACCACTAAAAGTAAGACCACCATCTGAAGCAATTGCAATAGCATCAGTATCAGATGCAGATCCTATTGTCCCACCATCAGGGATTACTATTTTTGTCATACGATCACCAAAGTTCCATTTACAGTAAGAGTTCCACCATCAATTGTGATTGGACCTGCCATGACTACGTTTTCATCTGCCGAAATCGTAACTGAACTTTTTATGGATTTAGGATTCCTTAAAACCCCACTTAGCGTTGAACTAACGTGTCCAGTAATACCATTGTCATCTGTTTTTACAGATGTAAAATCACCTTGATTAAGTGAGCCAGCACCTTGTCTTTTCATGCGTTCTCCAAGATTGAAACAATAATGTCAGCCTTTTGATCCACACTACAAATCGCATGGACTTCAGTAGTGTCTAGGTCTATAACGATCTTACCATCCACCAGTTCCACATTACCTCCAACGGGGATTGAAACCCCTTTGGCAATGTAATAAACCTTGTCAGATCCACCATCGTCATCCACCAAAGCAACATCAACTGTGACAGTCGCAGTGTGTATATTTGCCACGTTGCATCCAATAAGGACATGGCCTTTCTGGGATGTTAAGTTGGTCAGAGAAGCCCCAACTCTTGTTGTGGTGTCTCCATAAGTATCTATTGCCGCCCCAGAGTGGTTACTGAGCGTCTGTTTTCTAACTACAAATTTAGCCATAGGTCATCCGAGTGCGATGCTGAACACAATTGAGTTTGATAAAGCATTTGCTTCTGTTGTTGTATCACCCGTATCTGAGTAAGTTGTTGTCGCCAACCCCGCTTCTGTTGCAGTCTGGTTAATCCATTTTGAAGATGAGGTGTCATAGGCCAGAACTTCATTATCTGCGGGTGTCCCAGTGATCGTTGTATCGTTTAATTCTGCAATCGTGTCTTCTGTCTGGATCTGAGCATCAACATAGGTTTTGATTGCTTTTGCAGAAGCCAGCGTGTCATCGCTTGAAGAAGTCGAAGTAAGATCCGTGTCTATTGCAGTACCCGAAACACTTGTATTGATAACGGGTGATGTCAGAGTTGTTCCGCTTACAGTCCCTAGTGCCGCATTTGCAACAGTAAGTTTAGTGGCAACGTCATTATCATTTGATGGTTCTGCAACCCCGGTAATGCGCTTATTAACACTCGAAACGGCGATGTCGTATTGCGTTAGATCCGTAGTGTCAATGGTGATCGACTCATTAGCCCGGTCCACGGCTTCCAAAGCTAGGAAACGTCCTTGGTCCGTTGCCGTGTTAAGATCCTCGTCTTGAATTACGGCATTTGCAGAAAAGACAACTTCCGCAGTAGTTCGGTTCGTTTCCCTAAATACACGAAGAATATTTGATGTAGAAAGAGCCGCATCAAAGGGGGCCGATCCCGCACCCGGAACTGTGGTCAAAGTCACTGTCCCTTGCACAACACTGTACTGGCTTGCTGTCAACGAAGTGCCTCCAAGGGTCACTTTGATGTTCGTGGTGTTGTGATCTACTGCGCCGAAACTGTAAGTGTAGTCCTTGCCACCATTAGCCCCAGAATTGGAGGTATATTCAACGTAGGAAAAGGCCATATTATTCGCTTATTTGTTCTAAAACAGGGTTTGTATTACTTCCTTTTGTAGTTTTGGATTCCATCCATTCGTAACGTGCTTGTGGCTTCGCCTTTTGCACTTCTGGATTTGTTTGGAAAATAGGATTAGGACGTTTATCAGAAAGAATCCCTTTTGCCTGAGTGATTAAAAGTTGGGGATATTTTTCAGCAAGTGGCTTCCAAGCTTTATTTGACCAAAGCATTGTTTGCCGTGCGGTAATTTTATTTTCGCTCAAGTGCATATCAATAAGTTCTCTCTGCATTCCCGCCGGTTTTGAAGCTAAAGAATCAATATATTTTTTTGTGAAAACTTTGCGATTCAACTTTGCCGCTTCCATAACCCAAGCATATTGTTGTTCTTGAGTAAGGTTTTCACGAAACATTTTCCCTTCGCCCGGAACCTGAATAGCTACCCACCTAGAAGGGAACTCGGTCTTTACTCCACCAATGTCTCTAATCCTTTCCATTAACGGGGATTTATCCACGGGTGAAACGGAAGCAATGTTTAAAAAAGCCTGTGCCGCCCGGCTTACCGCAGGATCATCAAACCAGTGTGTTGCCGCATAAATCAGTTGCGGATCGCCAACAAAGTTCACTCTCGGATTCAACCCCGTGGAACCGCCTTTGCCGGTTACATCAAATAGCCAATTGTTGCGCCTCCGAAAGTTCAGCCAAACCTGATCTATGACATCATGTGCTTTAGAATCTCTTTGATAAGCATCTTTGGATCTCGCATAAGCGGCCCGGAGTGCGGCGTAGTAACTTTGGACAGGATTAACTTGGCTTAGAATATTTACTTTTGCCGATTTGTTTCTGAGATCATCATCATCGACCAATGCCCGAATATCTGAGATCCCTTTCATAAAAGGACGTTCTTCAATCTTAGTAACGGCGGCAAGTTTCGTGTATTTCCACATTTCGTTGAAACTGTTCACACCATCTATTTTCTCTTGGTCGGTAAGATATATCCCGTCAAACTGCCCTGCCGTTTCATAAATCTTGTGCATCATCCACGCATCTGCGCCTAGTTGCGTCATCAGTGCAACAGGGTCAAGACCTCTCATAGATCGGTATCCTTCTTCAGAAATCAAAGCGTAAGGTCGCCATGAGGAATCTTGGAGGTACTTGCGAGAAGGTACATAATAAGGATGGTCTGCCGGGTTCATGTCAGCATCTAATTCAGGAGGATAGGAAGCAGTCATATTCCCTTCTTCCATCATTTGCCATGCTCCCATTGCGATGCTAGTACCGACAAAAAGTTTTCCCATTGCGGTGGCTTGCGCTTCTCTACCTCTTTTGCCAATTAAAGACATTGCCGATTCTTTTACAATCAAATTTGCAAGTGGAAGTCTTTCTAATGCGGCACGATCCAAGTTAATGATGGTCCCATAAAACGGCATAAAGAGCTTTGCAACCCCAGTGGGTTCATGCCTGAGCCAGTTCAGTTGCTCAAGAAGTTGATGACCTCCCCATCCAAACCATGATTCTTTAGTGCCTATCGGTGTGGCAAAGATTTGTCCTGCCGCTTCATTCATCATTCTTTTATCCATGTCCTTGTAATGATGTCTCATTGGAGAACTTGGATTTTTAGCTAAGAGGTCATTGTATGCCTGCCGGTAAGAAAGGATTCCGTCTGCTTCGGCTTCTGTGGCATATCGGTGAGCAAGCCGGTGTTTTTCCATGCCGATGTTTATTGACCTGAAGAACTCGTCTTGGGTCATGTTCAGTCGGCCCGGCAGATAAATAGATTTGTTTATAAACCGCAACCCGTCACCAATAAGCGTGTCGATGCTATTCTCAAGATTTCCTTCTATACTGGATTTATAAAACTCGTTTCGGAAAAGCTTAGTCTGGGGCTTGTCTGTGATGAATGCGATTGTGGATCTTAAAACTGCGTCAGGGAGATACCTAAATGCGGCGGCGGTCATTTTACTGGCTTCGCCTAATTTGGTGGGACTCCAAGGAATTAAACCTTCGATTTGAGTGCGAACAATCTTATCCGCAATCATGTATGAGTTACCGGCTAAGTTCCTTCCTAGTGTTACAGTTGACGAAAGCATTCCCTGAACTGCTGTGTCTACAATTACCTCTTTCGTCCATGTTAATCCTCTACCTAAATGACGCATAGTTCCTGTCAGCATATCTATCCAGCGACCAGCAGGCCCATGTTGCCGATCCATTTCAATCCGCTTAACCAATGAAACTAGCGAGTCGATCCCCGCCGCCCCGCCGTAGGAATCAATAAAAGTTTCCAGTTTGGCTAATCCTGCGGCATCAGTCTTAACAGGAATTTTTAAAGAATTAAGCAACCGCCCTGCTTCTGAAGTTGCACCGGCAAGCCACTCGGTCATGGCGGCAGTTACAGAATAGTGCCGAAGAATGTCATCAAGTTGTGATGCTTTTCCTGCGGATCTCCAATTACCTCTTTGTAATGGGTTCCCAGTTAAAGGTGTTTTGTAAATATTCACCAACTCCACCAACCTTTCCATCGCATTAACCTGAAGCATACGCCCGGCAAGGATTTCATGCCTTGCTCTTTCCAGTGTGCCGGGAAGCCGTTGCATTTGTTCAGGAAGGATGTTCATGCGCTTCGCAATGGTTTCATCATCGGCCCATCCCTTGCCTTCCATTGCTTTGTCAAGATACCCTTTTATGGTAATTGACATTTCGTTAAACACTTGCTGAATCCCGCCTTCGGTATCTACATATTTCCAATTGACAGAAATTCCGCCGTGTCTTCTGGCTTGTTGCGCCGCTTCACGGGATGACTGAATAGGTAGTTCCCCGCCGGGAACACTTGTGACTTGGACAGGGGGAGTATCCTGCGCTCGCATGAAGCTATCAAAAGCATCTTGGTCAACTCTGATTAAAGATGTTGGTGGGACTTCATCAATTTGTTGGGCAGTACGGGTAGCCGATTCCTCAACAGTCTCACCAATAACTTCTTGCTCTGGTTTATCTGTTTTTGGCCTGCTTATCGCCGTTACCTCTGGATCACCAAGACCAGATTTTTCAGCAAGCGGTTTTAATGTGCCTTCTGTGATATTCATCACGCTGGTTTTAATCCGCTTCAATCCTGCAAGTATCCCATGAATGCCAAGCCCGAAACCGGCATCAAGCATTCCGTTCTTCAGCCTTTTCGTAAATCGGTCTTCTTCTTCTTTGTCTGCGGTACTTAGAAAATTAACGACATCCAACTCAACACCCATCATCTTAAACACATCTGCAAGATTTCCTTCATCGGGGTCAAATGCAAAAGCGGCAGTTAAAGCACCTTCACCTATACCTCTTTTTGCCATCCCTAATTTTGTCATACTTCCAACACCCGGACCAAGGAGTGTGTTGATCACAACTTGCCCTGTTACAAATTGTGATGTTCCCCGAATGGCTTCAGGCCAGAATCCTTCTACACGATCAGTTGTAGGTATCTCAGGAATATCTAGTCTTAAATTCTCATCACTTTTCACCTTTTCGGTCCCAAGCCGTGTAGTGTATTGCAAAGTTTCAAAAATATTCCCCGACAATCCTAAATTCTTCCATAAATCTGTATTGCCAAATCCAAGCGTATGAAGCTTTATTGCTATGGGCCATGTCATATCAAAACCCATTTTTGTGTTCTGCATTTCTTCTAAGCTTGTAGCAAGCTCGTTTAGCCCGTCAACTGCTCCCCCAACAAACTGCCCCAACGCTCCTGAATCCCAACCTTGCATCCACAGATCCCATTGTGACTTACCGGCTTTTTGTGCTTCTGCCTGCTTATCATTGCGTTCCAGCCTTGCATCATATTCGTCAGGGTCGGCATCTGCTTCATCTAGGGTCATCCCTGTTTCCATAAGAGCTTCTTGAACTTCCCTCGCTTCTTCTTCGGTATATCGTTTTTCACCTATGGCTTTTTCTAATGCAATATCCATTTTTAGTTTGTATTAATCGGGTTTGGTTTCTTGCGGAGAAGCAACATTTTCCTTTTTGTTTTATCAGAAACAGGCATTTCTTTAATGCGTTTTAAAACTTTAGGATCTATTTTTTGTTCAAGAAATTCTGTAATGCCCGGAGTAACTGGGACATCGTCAAGTTCAGTAATAGAAGTAATTTTCTTCCGAACTTTATCGGCGTATTCTGGCAAATACTCGTTTAGATATTCTGCAATTTGGTCGGTGTTCCAATCTCGGTTTTTGTCATATACGCCTTTCATGTGCTTGTGTAATTCACGCCTGTCGGCAGACTTTAGCCGTAACGTGTTCGTCCTAGTCGCAATGTCAGTATTAAGTGAGGAACCGGGAACTGTAATCGAAACGATATTATCACCGGGATAAATAATTTGTTCAGTGAATAATTTGGTAACAGTAGGCCGCCATTTAGTAGAGTAAAGAGGGGCTTCTTCTATTTCTGTTTCAAGAGCATTTGCTTCAGTTTCAACATATTTTAATAATTCGCTGAAATCGCCTTCGTCTAAATCATCAACTTTCGTCCTAATTTCACCGGCAATTCCTCTTAATTGACTGATTTGGTCTTCTGGTAAAGCAAGCCCATCCATTAATACTGCATTAATTTTACTATGGTATTGCTTAGAAAGAATCTTAGGTGCTTTTTCTAGTTTTGCTTTATCTCGTATTTCTTGTTCTTTTGCTCGGTCATCTTTTAATGAAGATTGTTTTGTTAAAATTTTGGTTATTCTTTCGTTTTGCCCTCCAATCTCCCTGCCACTTTTATCAAACTGCGGAAAGGCATCTTGAATGGTAGCTATATCAATACCCCAAAGTTTTGGATCATTAATATAATTCCACATATTTCTCTGATAAGTCCTTTGATTTGAAGGGAGCTTTCTTATTTCATTTTCTTTTAATTGTTTATTAAGGACTTCAGCTAACTCTGGCGTTTCAACGCCAAGATGAGATTGGAGTGTTTCGGTAGTTGCGTTAATAAGTTCTAGGACATTTTCATCATCCAGATAGTGAGTCTTCCAGTAATCTCGCCGTTCTGCGGTTCTAGCGGCCTGAATGGATTGGTCACGCACCCGAATAGCAGTTTGCCAACTTATAACAGTTTTTTTGTGTTCTTCATTAAGCAATTTATTTTGTGCAAGATCCTCTTTTAATAAATCATCACCAAGATTATGAAGTCGGACCATTTCGACAAATGATTTGTCTTCTAATTTAGCTTTTAATTCTTCACTAATTTCTTCGTTTTGAAGAAGTGTCTGTCTTGCTCGCAGTTCTCTTATTTGGTCATTATCCCATCCGTTGTATATAACAAGCTCGTCAGTCAAATCAGTGGCTAAAAGCATCGCATCTGCTAAGTCTCCCTGAGTCAGCCACTTAAAGCTTCTGTCAGCACGTTCCCTTCTTCTTGTAATTTCTGCTTCAGTATTATTTAGTTTTACTGCCCTTTGTAAATTAATGAGATCCTGCCAACGCTGATAGCCTTCATCACTTTCTAAAACCTTTAAATCTTTTGGAAGTTTTGAGAAATCTATTTTAAGCAGTTCTTCTTCGTTTTCTGGGTTAGAATAATAAGCGTACTTTTCTCCTGCTTCTATCTTTCTTTTTAATGCGGGGCCGGGATCTGCTAATAAAGTTTTTCTATATTCCAGAACATCTTGAATTTGGCTTTTATCAAGTCCCTGCTCCTTCATAGATTTTCTTAAAGATGGTTCTTTTAGCTGAACCAAGTCTTTGTTATTCATGAAGTTGATAAAAGTGTTGTAATTTTCTTTGTCCTTTTGATCTTCAAGTATCTTTTTCCGTTTGGTCAATGAAATGACTTGAGAAGGAGACAACCCTTTCCCTTCGTTTATTTTTTGAGTCAGTTCAATTATGTTAGGAATTTCCAACAAATCTTCATCGGTGATACTTTCATAATTAAAAAGTTGGTTGGATGTTGTATCTGCTAATTGGGAAATTCTTACACCTTCATTTTCATAATCTATATATTCTTGAACTGTTTTCTCAAAATCTTCATCCCATTTTTTAAGACTTAAAACAGGGTCTTCAAGCATTGCATTTTTTAAATCTGTTACTGTCTTAAATTCTTGGAATCTTGAAGTAAAATGTAACCGGCGTTGTTCGCCCTCGTTTATGTCTTCTGTATCTTCTGCCTTGAAATACAAGGTTCGCATTGTTGTCAAGCGTTCAACCGGGACACTATTGGCAATACTTCTCCAAGTAAGACTTTTAAGTTCCTTTCGTGGCATTGCTTGATACATTCTGTAATTTTCATCTAAAGCTTTTTCCCCTTCTTTTTTTAAAAACTCATTTTGTTGTTTAATTCTTGCCTGAAAAAGCTTTTGCGCCCTTGTCGATGCTTCGCTTTCTGGCGACTTTTTGCCGGTAACGATCTCGCTTAGTGACATCCCGTTGTCACCAAAGCCTTGTTCATCCAGCGCACGAACTGCATCGAGAGCTTGTTTCCAATCGGATTCTTGGCTTAATGGGTCGTTAAGAATGTTCATGTTCGATGAAATAACCTCATCATGCAGTAATCCTTCAATCTGGGAACGGATAAGGGGGTAATTCATCCCCACAAGCTCGTCCCGAATGCCTTTGTAAAATGAGGAATTACTAAGAAACACATTGGGATCGCCTTCGTAGCCCGTTTGCTCAAGCCTTGTCTGAATAACACCCCTAGCTTCGTTCAACGCCTGTTTCGTGGTTTCTGTTTGCACCACATCCCGCAACGCTCCGTAAGCTCTGGTCTTAGCGGCTTCCCATTGCTGAGTGTAATTAGGATTAAAAGACAAATCATCAAAGCCAACATTCCGCTTATGCTTCGACCACCACTCATCTACTAGATAAGTCATTCTTTCAGAAGGAGTCTCGCCTTCTTGGTCGTATCGGTATCCCTCCATTGCTTCTGCAATCATTGCAGGCACATCATCCATCAGTAAACGCCCGGCTTCTCGGCCCATATTCTCTGAACGTGCATCACGCCAAGCTTCTTTATACAACCGATTGTCTCTAAGCGGCTCGTCAGACGGGGGAGTAACTAAACCTTTGGCGACTTGTTCTTGAACTCGGTTTATTCCCGCTTCGACCTGAAGCTTTCGGTTTGCCACAAGTAGCTCCCCGAACTGGTTTACATAACTTCTAAGTAATTGACCTCGTGTTGCCATTATTGCCACCACCACTTGTATTTATAGGAACCTTTTAACTTTGATTTTGGTTGAGACTTAGGCATAGGCCGGTCTTGCCAACCAGTATTGGATTGCATCCTAATTTGAGTTTTACTTTTCTGTTTTGGGACATCCCAACGCCTTGCCATTGCATCCTGTTGTGGCGTAGGACTAGGCTTCCCTTTAATCCATTCCCCAACTTTCCAATCATCCCCTAACTGTTTGTCAGTAATATAGCCTTGGAATATAGATAAGAGATGCCCGGCACGAACCATATTGTAATCGCCAATTGCTTCCTTCTTTTCCAGTTCAGCCGCTTCCAGTGCCAAGTCAATACTGGTGACGTTGTTCTTCCATTCGGTTGTTGTGTCGGAAATTGTGGAAGCAAGATAGACTCTTAACTTCTCAAGATCCCCTTCTATCTTAGTAAGCTCGTTAAGATTAGCCGCAGTCAGTTGTCGCTTAGTATTTTCAACGCTTTGGCCTTTAATGCCTTTTGCAAATGCTTGGGCATCTACTTGAGATTCTTCAACCATCTGTTTAATGGCTACTTGCAATGAAGCTTCTGATGCTTTTTCCTTTTCGGCTTCTGCTTCTAGCTTTGCCCGAAGCATCTTGGATGCGGCGGCTTGGCCTGCGGCCTTCTTATTTTGTGCGGCTTGACGTTTCTTAAAGTCATATTTCTCATCTTGGAAATCCACGTTCCAAGCATACTCCTGTTCTGCCGCATATATATTGGCAAGAGCCAATCCAGCACCAGCATAGTTACACATTAAATTCTCCTAGTTCGCTGATGGAATTGGGCCTCCCACTCGCCACCTTGGAAAGAGCAGGGCAAATGATTGTCAGATTGGATCTCAACCTGAACGCCGGTGGATACGGAGTAAACCGGGAATCTGAATGTGCCTGAAACAATAGGCGATTTATCTGCAAGCATTTCTTTCTGTGATATGATTCTGCCGTTCATGGTGTGGTTGCTTGTGGTTCTAACTGCCGTGGTCCCGTCTAAAACGTCATGGCCTTGGGGTTTGATAACAATCTTAAAGAACCCGGTATTCGCATAATTAACACTCATGGTTCTTAACTGGATTCTGCCTGCCGTAGTTGCGGCCTGTCCCTCTGCAACACGAACCACCGGCTCACTGAAACGATAAAGAAAATCGTACTTAACCCCTGCCCACAACGGGTTGCTACTAGAGAGTGCCGTGGTTGCTATATCAGTAGTAATTTGAGATGCCGTCTTTTGGTCGCCAAATTTATCCACATAAACCAGATCCGTTCCGGCATCGGTGTAATAGGTCGATGTAAAATTGGTGAATGCGGAGTTGGTGGTAAGTTTTACCCGCCGGTCAAGAAGCACGGCATGGCCTTGATCTGTCTCGGATTCTGCACTGTCACGGCCCAGATTGATCTTTTCGATGTAGCTTCTGGTTGTGGAATCTACTGTGCGTTCTATGACCAAGATTAAATCTGCTTCAACAAACCCCATCGCCCGAACTTTGCCGTCAAACTTCCATGTTGACCATGCGGCCTGAACTTTAGTCGATCCGACCCAAGTGTATCGGTACACAAAGATGGTATCTTCGACAGTCGAATCATCTGTTCTGACCAAGAGCAGATCCACGTTGGAGCTTGCTAACAACTGAGTGGCTTCACCGGGAATGTATTTATTAACGTGCATCGTGATCGCTTGGGCATCCATCGTGTTGGTGGTGCTGTCAACGTAATATTCACGAATGCCTGTGTGTCCTCCCCTTTTTTCTGCAAAGAAGACGAACCGCCCTGAACTGGTGGGGGCCGACCTCATCGAAGTCTCAAAAGTGGTAACTGTTTTGATTGCCGCCGACTTGGTGGTAAGCACCGATTCAGCCCTTAACGCCAACTGTTGCAGTTTCGAGAACATAATAAGGTTCTCATGGTGCGGTATGGCGTACTCAAGGTTGCTGATCTCTGTACCGGCAGATGACACCGCAATGGCCTGAGTGTCTAACTCGGATAAAACAGTGGTAAGCCAGAAGTTTGTTGTCTCGTTGGTTTCACTTAAATACAGTGTTTCTTCACTAAGAAATCCAAGTCTGCCTTGATGATAAAAAATGTCTGAAAGTTTCCGATTTACAAAATCCGGGTATGGATTTGTTTCATCATCACCTACTGTTCTGGCATCCCAGTTTGTGAGTTTCAGCGAATAAGTGCCGTCACTGTTTCGGACTAAACGCCTTGGCAGTGTCGTGGCATCAAACTGGTGAGCAATGTTGTCTTTTGCACATTCTTCGTAGGTGATTTCACTACTGGTTGTGTTGTAAACTGCACGGACATAGAAATCGTCCTGGTCCTTGGTAAAATCACCGGCAACATTCATCTCAAAACCACCCATTTGGGTTGGGCCTTTGGTCGGGAGATTGGCAAATTTAGAAGTCTTACCCTTAAAGACTCTCATGTGTCCAAAATCCTTGGAATCTTTGGCTTCTATCGTAAAATCTACACTTCGGTCAGCAGTCTTGAAGTAAATTACTGACTCCCCATCACGCATATATGCTTGAATAACAGGGGCGGTTAGATTTGTGCCAGTAACATTAATAGTAGCAATAGACCTTTGACCACCTGAAGGCGATGGGAGCGACCCCCCGGCTAAAGCTTTAAACAATTCTTCGGTTATTGTCTTGGTAGTCGTATCAGATTCTAAAATAGAATCAGCATCGGCGTAATCGTTTGTGCTTTTGACTGAATGGGTGAAGTTATTAACAGTGCCGTCATTTTCAGTAATCGTTATTGTATAAGTCGTACCGAAATCTCCTAAACGCACCCATACTGCCGCTTCGTAAAAGTCTCGGTTTGTAGTGACAGTGCTGGATTTTTTGACAGTCGTATTTTTATTTAAAATAAAAGTTTCATCAGCAATAGAGACTATGCGGATGTCGCCGCTTGGATCGGTCATCTTCACATAATCACAAACAGTGTTGTAATCAGCCCCAGATGAGTAAACCTTGGCAAAAGTCGGAGAGCCTGAAGCATTGACAGACGGAGTGCCTGTCATTGTGTATTTGATTGTCGATCCGCTTGTGCCGGTTATGGTCGTAAATTCACCATTGTAATAATTAGTTCCACTTGTCACTTCCGCAGAGTTGATCTGCACCTTGTCGCCTACACTTAAACCATGCGCTGATGCAGTGGTTGCAGTCGCAGTCGTTGTGCTATAAGTGATTGAGTTTATCGCATGATCGTTGGGTTCTGTCACGTTGACTGTAACGCTGGACCCGTCAGAAGTGTTGTATAATGTAGGGGGTTGGTTTGGTCTGATAAGTAAAAAGTAAGCTTCATCAGCCGAGCGAATGATCGTTGCTCCAAACGAGTTGGCAGTAGCGAAGTCGCCTATCTTGGCAAGATGCTCAGAACAAGGACGCTTGCTTAACCCCTGTGATGGATCTGATAAGCCGTTTTCTTGAATATCTCCTTGAGTGGGAAGGCGCAGAACCATCGGTTGTTGCGAAACCCCATCCGCAAAATTAGGAAATGAATCGTTTATGAACGGCACTAGATAGTCCTATTATGTGCTTCGTAAATATTAAACTCACCACGAAGGGAGTGGTCAAAGATAGAACGCTTTGCAACAACACCTTCAGCCTGTTTTAACTCTGTCCGTGCCATAGCTTCATCTCTCTCTGTAAAGCCATATATTTCTTGTGCGCCTAAGTATCTGGAAACAAAGACTCTAGCGGCTCGGACTGCAATATATCTTCGTGCATATTCAGGAAGGGAGTTGTTCTTTTCAGTTGGGTCATCGTTAAATTCAATTTCTTCCACAAGATCAACTTTGACCTCATCGTAATCATCCCCAATGAGATAGTTATGTTTCTCAAAATTATATAGGCGTAACCCTCTTTGCACTAATGGGAAGTCCCTTGAAGTGTCAACGCACGTTACTTTTAAGGTATTTAATGGAAGCTCAACAATCTTGTCATCGTTGGGTGTAAGTGAGTATTTTCTTCGTGTGTTAAAAGTCCACCCTTCGGTTTGTACTTCTTTATTTATTCTGTTCAGTATTCTTTCAGCCGCTTCCGCATCTGCTAAACCCGACTTTAAGCTATTGACCGGGGCTTCCCCGATCACCGAAAGCATCACATTTACTGCTTCCAGCTTCGGATTCTCTACGCTTGTAGCCATTTGGTTGTGTCTAAGGAAAGGGAAAGGGGGCCGAAGCCCCCTAAAGAAGTAAGACTATTAAGTTCTTACTGTTTGATTCGCACCATAATTGATCTGGTAGCACGATTCAGGACGGAGCCAATTCGTTCCAAGAGCGAATTTAGCCACCATCAAATGCCCCTGTCGGCGAATGTCATACTCAGATTCTACCTTCAAGCCCATTAACTGAACTGTTCCGATAGCTGAACGATGAAATCCGACTGCAAGACACTTCCTGAAATCACCAATATAGCTATTGCTAGTTTGGATCATGTTGGAGTCGTGACTTGTCACATTGGACAAAGGAGGAAGGTGATTGGACTTCAGGACGTTAATTCCTGCAATCCGCAGAACTTCACCATCGGCAAATGAACCAGATCCACCCCAATCACGATTAATGGCTTTAGTGCCTTCAACGATCTTGTAGTATTGGATCGGATCAAAAACCACATAGCGGTCATTTTCTGGAACATCATTCTGATCCATCATCCGGGCCATTGTCATGACATGACCGGCAAGCTTGTCGCCGTCAATATCATCACTGTCAGATGCAAGTGCGATCTGATTAGCCGCAGAAGGCTTCCCGCCTGTGATGTTGGTCGTCTGACCACCACCATTATGAACCTGAATCAGACAGTTCTTGTCGAACTTATTCGCAAGTGCTTGACCAAGCTGGTGGGCGTATGGTTGCCTTACATCGTAATGATTGATCGCTTCATCCAGATTGGAAATGAAGACATGAGCAATCAGAAGACCATCAATATGCACAATTCTTTCAGTGTGCTTGATAGCCGCCCCGACAATTTCTGTACCGGGGGAATGGTACTCCGCCGCACTGGTCCCTAAAATTGGAAATTGTGCCGACTTCCCCGAAGAAATAGTTCGGTTCATGTGTAACGGCTTCATGATGTTTAGCTCATCAAAGGTGGTCAACACCTCGCCGCTAAAAACTTTAAG